>Ga0334889_1000108_pt1 | contig 135283 bp, 148 predicted proteins | sample GraSluR1_MG_2_FD_207222 | JGI IMG/M metagenome (GOLD analysis project Ga0334889, IMG submission 207222) | Sludge microbial communities from methane-producing bioreactor in Wageningen University, Netherlands - Granular Sludge_8_08-R1 | ecosystem: Engineered > Bioreactor > Anaerobic >...
CGTCCTGTCGCTCGCCCCCTTTCGCCTGCTCGCCTTCGCCGGGCGTTGCAACCATGCTTCGCCAACGCTCGCTTTGTATATTTATGCAACCCTTATGCAACAAAAGGGGTTTTCGCAGTGGAGTCAAATTTGATTGCGGTGCAAAAAAATACAGCAAGGCTGGTAAAAGAGGCTGGTAATAAAGCAAAAAGCCAGGTAAAACCTGGCCATAGTAATATTATGGTTCGTCTCTTGATTATGAAGCTACTTCTGCTACTTCCAGCAAATCTAATAGACGCTTGCGATCAAGGGATTCTTCATCTAATACGCAGTCAGCAATCTTTTCCAAGGAATCTATGTTTTCCTGCAAAAGTCGCCGGGTTTGCTCTTCCAAGTTCTTAATTATGGCCTTACATTCCCGGTAAAATGTATGAATAGGTATATCCTCAGCTTTTACTACTCCCAGTGATGAAAGACCAGCATCTATAATTTCCCGCAGCAAATCCCAGGCCTGGGCAAAGTCATTACGAGCACCGGTACTACGGTTGCCAAAACATATTTCCTCAGCCAGGGCTCCAGCCAGCGCAACCATAATCTGCTTTTCCAATTCATCACGAGTATAGAGGTACTGGTCATCCTGGGCTGCTTTACGCATGAAACCCAGAGCACCACCTCGCGGAACAATAGTCAGGGCTGAGACTGAGCCTGGTTGCAGGAGTTCGCTAACCAAGGCATGACCGCTTTCATGTATACTTACCCGTTCCATCTCCTGGGAGGATGGCTTTCGGTCCATTTTTTCTCCCATTATTACTTTATCAATGGCTTCTTCAAAATGCCGGGCTTCGATCCTGGGGGATTTTTCCCGCATAGCCAGAATGGCTGCTTCATTTGCCAGGCTTTCCAGATGGGCACCGGAAAACCCAAAGGTGGCCCGGGCAATATCTTCTAAAACCAGGGTATTATCCAAAGGCTTGTTGCGGGTATGAATATTCAATATTTTTGCTCGACCGTGTTTGTCCGGCAATCCCACCTGAACCTGCCGATCAAAACGTCCCGGGCGTAAAAGTGCCGGATCCAGCATATCGGAACGGTTGGTTGCAGCAATAAGCAATAAGCGGGGCTCCTCATTTTGACTGATACCATCCATTTCTACCAGCAATTGGTTTAGCGTCTGGTCATATTCCATGTGGCTGCTATTGCTTCCTCTTTTTACGCCAAGTATCTCCAGTTCATCGATAAAAATTATAGCACTCTTCTTTTTAGCCTTGCTGGCTTTGCTGCGGGCATCTTTAAAAAGCTGGCGTATCCTCTTGGCTCCAATTCCCGCATACATTTCGATAAACTCACTGCCTGAAGCAGCGATAAAGACCGAACTGGTAAAACTGGCAGCAGCCCTGGCCAATAAAGTTTTGCCGGTACCTGGTGGCCCTACCAGTAAAATACCTTTGATAGGCCTGATTCCCATTTTACCAATTTCATCAGGTTTTAATATAAACTGCAGGGCTTCTTGCAATTCTTTAATAGCCGAATCCTGCCCTCCTATATCTTCGAAACGGGCATGACGGGGTTTATTTATGGCTCCTCCTACTTCATCAAATTTTATTGAGCCCTGATTCCGCATAAAAAAGAAAAAACCTCCCATTATCAGGGCAAATAAAACAAAGGGAGTAACATTGACCCCAATAATAGCAAGAAAAACCACCAAGCCCACTGCTGAGCCAACCAATATTTCCCTCACAACTATTTCCTCCCTGTTTCTGCTGAACTGCTACTGCTATTTCTTTCTATTACTTCATAAAGATAATGCTGCCCATCCCCTATCTGAAGATATAGCTGCTCTTTATCGATATACATATCATAATTCATTCCTTTGGCAGCAGCTTTCTCAGCCAGCTGTTCATTTAGCCAAATAAAACGGTTATCAGCAAGAGCTTCGTAAAGTGCAGGTTGAAGGCTGTTAAATAGCTCTTGTAAATCCTGGTTGCGCTGATCGCCAATTTCTAATTGATAGTTTTCACTATTTAATCTAGCTTTTAATGCTTGGTTGATATCCCCATAGTTATCCTGAATGTTGTCCACGCTATCCAAATCTACCTTAATCTCATATCCCTCTTTACCTTTATTAACTTCGATTTTTTTAACCCCGTCCAATGCTGACAACTCAGCCCCCAGAGGTTTTTCGATGCCTAGTTTAATATAAAGGTTATACGCACCCAAAAGAACACCTAGACTTAAAATTAAGGCGGCAACAGATATTAATATGCGAAAATCGTTGTTTTTCATCGAAATTGGCCTCCTCACCTGCATATTATAACATAGACCTTGCCGCCAAAAAGCTGATTAATATTGGGAATGTTGCGTAGAAAAAGAAGCATAGGCAATAAACTCCCCATCATATTACAGCTGCCAATAAGGAAACAAAACCCCCTGCTTTTTAAGAGCAGGGGGTTTTGCTGTTTGACGATGTTTTTCCGGGTTCCGGTCATGATAAATCCGAATTTTGCTATTCATTAAATTGGATTAGTGATAGTAAACTTGGCTGCGCCCAGCAGTATTTTAGCTCCACCGGATTCCTTGTACAAGGTCAGAATATATTTACTTCTGGGTATAGCATCGGGTATGGGGATGGTAGCGTTTTCATCTTCAATAGTGTCAGGTTTAATAGGACTGCACGATATGACTAGCCCTTCTGTCATGACTAGCCCTTCTCTGTCATTTGTTAGAATAGCCCGTACGCTGTCATCACTTGCTGTCCAGAGAGCACTGCCTGATGGTGCGCTTACCTTAATGCTGCGTCCGGTGTCGCTTTGCGGGAAGGAGGTTGGCGATGCTGTTAATACAGGGCAGTCGATAATCTTTCCTATCGGGGGTATAGCTGATGCATCTGTTGCAATCAAACCGTTGCCGCTGTCATTCAATTCATACCACTGGCCGTCCGCTGACTTGAAATGGCAGCACTCGTTTAATCTTACCAAGGCCGCAACTTCTGCCGTACACGAGGGACTGAGCAGGCCATAGACCTTTCCTTTCACTAGGAGGGCCGGGCCGGTTACCATAGCGGGATCAAGCCCGGTGATGTCGCCGCCCGGTCCACCCGGTATTATGCCTGAGCTTACAAGGTTTAAATCCTGGAAGACATCGGCTGAATAGACCGTCACCGCAACCGGATCCAGCCTGTATAACGGCGGGTTGGTAAATCCCGAAGTACCATGACCATCCGACAGGATATAGTTGCCTGGGCCCGGAACATTAAGATAATAAGCTTGCGATTTTTCATCGTGTGAAAAAGATTTGTAGATACCAGCGGAGATAGCGGCGGCCGGTCCGGACTGCGGATGGACCCAGAGCCAAAGATTGATATCGCTGTTCGGAGCAGCTTCCGGCAATATGATGTAACCGGAAATGAGATAGCCGTAACCGGTCTTAACATCCAGGTTAATGTCAGAGACACAGCTGTTTACGCTAATAGCGGTTGCTCCAACGAGAGAAGTGTAGATATCTTCAGCAGGAACGGTGCCAACGGTGCCTGAGCTGCTGTAATAACCAAAGCGATAGAATTTCTGCGAATGTTCGTATTCATTATTGCTGTTATACAATTCATAATACAAATAATAATCTGCTCCAGGCTTTACCGGCAGGTGAAAATCAAAATCTTTTTTGTTTTTCTCTATAGCAAAATTAATTCTGTAAATTCTTAAAGAAGAACCATCCGACCCTGATGCCGGTATGGCTGCTATGCTGCCGGAAACAGGGGTATTTGAGGTATTGACATCGGGCAGGCTTAATTTTCCATGAATATAGACAGCCGGCTGCAGTATTATGTTTTCAACGCTGGCGTTGCCCTTCGAAACGTCCACATCGAAGATTCTAGTACTAAAAAAGGGATTGCTGTGGCTGCTGTCTTCCACAGCGAAGTGGATAATGTAGCTATTGCTGCTCGAGTTCTCGGGAACTTCTAAAATATAATCCATGCTGGACACGCCGGCCGGCATAGTGACTGACTGGCTGTTGTAATAATAACCGCCTACACTTCGACCTGTAATAGTAATTATAATGTTTAAACCTCCGGCGGGAGCCGCTATGGGTCCGGAAGGTGACTGCAGCTCAATTTTTCCAGAGATAGTCCTGGTCGCCAGTCTGGTCAGGGTGCCGCTGCTGCCGCTGCCGTTCAGGCTGAAAAAGCCATACCTGTTACCGCTGTTGTCCTGGAAAGCCGCAATAAGGCGGGAGGGATCATCCGAGGCCTTGGCTAAATGGAAGATGGGATTGCCAATCTTGTTTATTCCAAGGCTATAAAACATGCCTCCGCTTTTCATGCTCACTTCATAATATGAATCCTGCGGCACTTCGGCGGGAGGGGTAATATGGAGTTTTCGGGTCAGAGCAAGGGTCTGGTTATTATAAACCGTGGTGGCCACATCTTCCAGCCGCCAGGTCCCAGGCTGTTGGCTGCCTCCACCGCCGCCTCCGCTGCTGGAACCGCCGGTGTTGTAACCGCTGCTGCTGGAAGCAGCAACATTTAATTGCACAGGGTTCGTAATTCCAGCCGCCTGCTGAACCTGTATCAGAGCCTGGTTAAGGACATTCAATATACTGGGTAGTGTAGGCTGAGGGATTGCTGGCGGCGGCTGGTTGGGTTGAGTAATTCCCGGAGGAGCCTGCCATGCCGCCTGCTGGGCCTGCATGGTTTGCGCCACATTCTGCAGCCAGCTAGCTTGCTGCACCCAGGCGTTTACCTGCGCTGCAGTCATCGGTGTTGGAGGAGCAGGCAGGGGATTGGACGAGCCCGCACCGGAACTCTGACCGGGAAGCAGGGACTGGGTCTGGCCACCGGCAATTAAATCGAGTTCGCCTTCCAGAAGCGAAGTGCTGCAGCCGTCATCACTTACACTATTGTTCCAGAAGCTGCCGCGTACTGCGGCTACGCCATAAGGCATATCCACTTTTACTTTTACCTTCTTGCTGTCGGCGGTTTTATACCAGGGAAGCCCTTTATCGTTTGCCGCTATCAATTCCAGGCCATTAGAAAGGCCGGCCAGCAGACGTTCACCTGCAGCAGCGTTTTTCTTTTCCGCAGCTTTCTGTACATTGGGATTATCGGCCAGGGCTCCGAAGACATTGCCTTTTTTAAGATCAACCAGCAGCCAGTCCACTGCGATCCCCGGGCTGCCGTCCTTCTTGATATATTCCCGGCCCTGGGTTTCCTTAACTGTGAAACTAGTATTTTCCTTGACCAGAAAACCGCTGCCGTCAGGATAGTTCAACTGGGCTTCGGCACTGGCGGAGGTTGCTATCATATCACCGGCTTGTATGCTCACAGTGCCGCTTGCGATTTGGCCGTTAATCTTCACTTCGCCTTTTTTTATTTCCAGGCTGCCATTTAATGCTTTTCTGCTTAAATCCGGGTCAGTAGTAAGCAATACGGCCAGAGCCCGGCTTAAATCGCCGCGACTGAAATCGGCATCGGGAAGGAATTGATTCTGGTCACTGCTCAAGCCGACCATTCCAGCCGCCAGTCCGATGGCTGCCGAATTGGCGGCCCAGTGCTTGCTATCCAGATCCTTTAATACGGGCAATTCCGCATCATCTTTTTGCCTGGATAGTCTTAATATTAGGCTTATCCCCTCAGCTCGGCTAAGCTTGTCCTCGGGTCTGTAGCTCCCATCGGGATAGCCTTTCAGGTAACCGGCCTCCGCGGCCGCAGTTATGTAAGCGGCGGCCCAGTGCTCTTCGCTCACATCTTTAAACAATGTTTCCTTATTATCACTATTTAAGCCGGCAGCTTTTACAATTACCGTTGCTGCCTGGGCGCGGCTCAATCCCTCGCTTGGGTGAAACCCGCCATCGGGAAAACCAGCGATGAACGATTTCTTTACCAGGAAGTTGATATAGATCAGGTTGCCGTCCCCGGCGCTTACATCCTTGAATAACGAAAGCGTCCGCGCCTCAATGCTCTTTCCCCCGGTGCTTGTTGTATCTGCCGGTGCTGCCCAGGCGGCTCCGCTTATGGACAACATAAAAAGCAATAATATGCCGTATGCGAGTATTTTTCTTCTTTTTTTCTTCAACGAGCATTCTCCTCTCGTCTAATCTGGAAATATTAACCTCGCTCCCCTGCTTTCTATTACCTCCTTCCTGATAATCTGAGCTTCATCCCTTCCTCAAATTGCTGGATAAATATTTGTATAAGTATACATATTTTTAGCAATAATATGTAAATTCCTGCTTTTGTTAACATTTTATTTTAGCCTGTCTCTGGTTTTCTTTATTTAAAAACATGCACAGCAGTGGTTTTAAAAACCGCCCAAACACTCTGTCCCGGCTCCAGATTTAGTTCTTCCAGAGCCTGCCCGGTAACCACAGCTGTCATAGTAATACCTGCATCAAGAACCACCTTATAAAAGGAGCCTCGAGGGATTATTTCAATAATGCTGGCAGTAAGTGTGTTTTGAGCACTGCTGCAAAACTTCCCCCGGGTAATTATTATGTCTTCGGGGCGAATAGCTACCCGAACCTTACCGCCAAGACTTGACACCACTCTAAGATATTGCGAAGCAATCCTGACATACTGCTCGCCTCTTTCAGCAATAATCTCACCATCATATATATTTTCCATGCCCACAAATTCAGCTACAAACTGTGATTGTGGTTTTTGAAAGACCTCCTTGGGCGTACCTATCTGAACAATTTCCCCATTATGCATGATACCCATGCGATCCGCCAGAACCAGTGCTTCATTAAAATCATGGGTTATGTGAATAGTGGTGGTTTTAATTTCTTGATGAATGCTTTTTAATTCTTGTTGAAACAATTCTTTACTACGTGGATCCAGGGCACTTAACGGTTCATCCAACAGTAAAACTTCGGGGTCAGTTACCAGCGCCCGGGCAATGGCTACCCTTTGTTGTTCGCCACCGCTCAAGGTTGAAGGATAACGGTCTAATATTCTTTCGATATCTAAGAGGCTAGCCATCTGTTCAAGCTTATCTTTCATTATATTTCGGGGAGTTTTTTTTAGTTTTAAGGCAAAATTAATATTTTCTCGTACATTAAGGTGAGGAAAGAGCATATAATCCTGATAAACAAAACCAATTCGCCTGGACTCTGGATATTCTGCACTTACATTGCGCTCATTTATCCAAACCTCTCCTATATCAGGCTTATACATTCCGGCGATTATCTCCAGTATAACTGTTTTTCCGGTGCCGGTTGGACCCAGTATTACAAAGTATTCGTTATTATCTATGCTTATATTGATGTTTTTCAAGCTGAAATCGCCTAAACGCTTGGATACATTTTTTAAAATAATCATACTACCCCCACACATTCAAAAAAAAACGATTGTTATGAAAAGTAAAAAAATCAATGTTTACTTTAATCATCGGAAGAAACTGCGGAGCATTTCAACACAACGCTGCATCGAGGCAGGGGATTAGAACCCGCCGCTTAAAGAAGCGGGGAACATATTCCACCTCGTTATATCCTAACCCTAATTGATACGGGAAGCTGGAATATGCCTTACTCCAACCATTTCAAAGATAAAAAGCGATATGAGAGAAATAATAATTAAGCAAGTAGCAGAAGCCATAGCCATTTCCAGATCACCTATGGCCATATTCAAGTACAGGGCAACCGGCAAGGTCTCAGTCACCATTCTGGTAGCTCCGGCTACCATTAATGCACAGCCAAATTCTCCAATGGCTCGGGCCCAGCTTATTACTAAACCAGCAATAATACCGTTCTTGGCCAGAGGCAGAGTGATTTTGCAAAAGGCCTGCCATTGCGAACAGCCCAGAGTACGCGCCACAAACTCCAAACGCGGGTTTATGTCGGCAATAGTGGACTTTAAAACCCGGATCATATAGGGGGTAATAATAAAGAATTGAGCCAGTATGATTCCGTTTACTGAAAAAATGAACTTTATTCCATGCTTGGCCAATAAGGTTCCGAACTCGGTGGTTCCAAAAAGAAGCAGCAAAGCTACCCCACAAACCAAAGGCGGGAGGGAAATGGGTATATCCAGAATTACACTTATAAGTTTTTTTCCGGGAATATTAAAACGCTCCAGGCCGTAGGCAACGGGTAAAGCAAAAAAGATACAAATCAAGGTGGAAGTGATGGAAGTAAACAAGCTTAGCCTAATAGCAAATTGAATTTCTTGACTGGCTATGCTTTGGGCTAGCTCGGCTATCCCTTTCCATACGATATTAAACAGAGCTGAAAAGACAAATATAAATAAAAGTAAAATAATAAATACTATTAGACCCTGAAAAAAACGATTGTTAAGCAGCAGGAACTTTTTAGCCTGGGGCAGCTTGCTCCTCAATGCAAATCTATGACTAAGCTTCATTATATACAGCTCCTTGCTTACCGCTAGCCAGTTATATATTTACCTCATCCGTCCAAGGTCAGGGGGCACAAAACTAATAGATGTGCCCCCTTTGAAAAACAACTTTCCTATACCTGTATAACATTTTACTGGATTTCATTTGCTATGCTATTCAATAGGGTTGAAACCATGCTTAACAAAAATCGCCTTGCCTTCCGGAGATTTTACATAATCAACAAAAGCTTGAGCCAATTCCTTTTTTTCAGTAAAACTCAGCATACACACCGGAACTTTATCAATTATATTCTGTTCCTTATCAATTTTGATTATTTCTATATCCTTGGCATTAAATCCGTTATCCTCCCAAACCAAACCCGCATCGCCCTGTTTCATAGCAATGTGAGTTACAATTTCATTAACGGTAGCATCTCGGGCTACTACATTCTTGGCAATACCTTCTTCCAACTGGTTTTTGGCAAATATTTTAGCACCTTTTTTACCTATGGCATTGGTTTTATCATCCCCCAGAACCAACTTTACTCCAGGTTTGGCCAGGTCGGCCAGTTCGCTGATATTGGCTGGATTACCTTTCGGTACGGCGATAGCTGGAATATGATATACGACCTCATCAAATTTATCAGTATAACCTTTTTGAATTGCTATTTCTGCGTCATTTAGTGAACCGCCCACAAAAACATCACCGGTTTGGTTAATCTCCATCTGGCTAAGTAGCTGGGCACAACCAGCATAGTTAAAATTAATTTTAGCCCCGTACTTCTTTTCAAAGCTTTGCCCCATCTCATCCATAGCTTTACTTAATCCGGCCCCGCTATGAACCAATAAGCTCTGACCTTCATATTTTAAGCTTTGCTCTTTATCAGTTTTATTAATATTGGAATCGCTAGCGCTCTCTTTGCTGCAGCCAGCCAAAGCAAAGGCAGAAATTAAGAAAATGGTCATTAACAATACAGTCCATATTTTAATTTTTCTCATTGAGCAATCTCCTTTCCATACACTAAATAATGCAAAATCACTTTAATATTGGTTAGTAAGAAAAGTGAGGAGTGAGGGGTAAGGGGTGAGTGGTTTAGTTTATTTCCTGCCACATCTTACCATTCAAGCTCCTACTAAATCACTTTTCATCGGTGGTTGTGGCCCCCGGCTATGAGGAGTTCTACGGCAAAAAGCTATTATACTATTCATTGGCGTGCATAAATATACCGCTCTCCCATCCGGGAGTCATCATTATATTTACCGGACTATTTCCTTCTAGCCCGGTTATGAGGTGTTATTAAAAACATCATCCCAGGCAGGCCTTTGGTCCAAGTTCATAACCCTCACCTCTTTTATTAAATATTGCGAGCGTATTAACAAGCAATTTTGCCAGTTTATTTAATATCAGTTTATCATAACTATATTATCATAATCACTCATATTTGTTGATATAATGTTTGTCCGTGTTAATTTGTTTAATGTTATATATCATGGGGGCGATTCTTCTGATATAAATAATGATGTCACTGCAAAAAGTAATAAATATGCATTAGTGTGCATAAATATACCGCTCAGCAACCTTAATAGTGACCGAAGGGAGCATCAGAAGTGCCCGACAGGGTGCAACCTTAATAGTGACCGAAGGGAGCATCAGAAGTGCCCGACAGGGTGCAACCTTAATAGTGACCGAAGGGAGCATCAGAAGTGCCCGACAGGGTGCAACAAAAAGGGCTTTTTGCAGTGGAGTCAATAATATAATAAGGATATGGTAAAAAAAGCGAGGAGTACGGGATGTGAGGGTATATATCAGTGCATCTTAGCGTTCAAGAACAATTGAATTCACTTTTCATCGGTGGTTGTGGCCATGGGGGGATTAGTAAGAAATGTTTTTGACGTAGAGGGACGCTGTTCTTTATGATCAGAGCATTTTAAGCACCGGAATGCAACTTAAAACGATAAAAATACTCAAAGCCAGATATTAATGTAATAACTACGGCAAAATACATTACCCATTGGCCCAATGGTATATTTACGTAAGGTTGGTAGGCCTTTTCCAGTATAATTAAAATAACGGCCACTATTTGACTTATGGTCTTAATTTTTCCTAATTTACTGGCGGGAATAATAATACCTTCTTCAGCCTTGACCACGCGCAATCCAGATACGGCGAATTCCCGTCCCAAAATTATTATGGCAATCCAACCCTGAATTCGGCCTAATTCGACCAGACTGATCAATGCTGCAGTTATTAGTAACTTGTCAGCTATAGGGTCAAGAATAATCCCCAATTTAGTAACTTGTTTCCATTTTCTAGCCAGGTAACCATCCAGACTATCGGTCAAAGCAGCAACTATAAAAATTGCTGCTGCAAAAAAGTCCCCATAGGGTATTTTAATCAGTAAAATAAGCACAAAAACAGGGATTAAAAAAATTCTTATCAAAGTTAAGCTGTTAGGCAGATTCATTGGTATTCCCCAATCATATCGTAGTTCCTTACCCCTACTAATTGTACATCAACCAGGTCGCCTTTGGTTAATTTAAAATCTGTTTTTACCAGAGTCAATCCATCAACCTCCGGGGCCTGGAAATAAGTTCTTCCAACAAATAAATTTTTGCTGAGTTGCGAGGAAATTAAAACCTTTTCCCGGGAATTAACTCGCGCCAGGTTCTTTTGCCGGGTAATTTTTTGCTGGAGTCTAAGAATTTTATCCCTTCGTTCCACCTTGATTTCATCTTCAATTTGATTTGGCATCAATGCAGCTTTACTGCCTTCCTCCGGGACAAAACTGAAAGCCCCCAACCAATCAAATTGACTTTCGGCCACAAATTCATAGAGCTCTGCAAAATCTTTTTCCTCTTCGCCAGGAAATCCGAGCATTACTGTGGTGCGCAAGGTTAGATTGGGGATTCTTGCCCGCAGCTTGTTTATCATCGTTCGTAAATGTCTGTTATCATGCTGGCGATGCATTAGTTTAAGAATTTTTGAAGAAGCATGTTGAATGGGAATGTCCAGATAAGGGAGCACTTTGTTTTCATAGGCAACGACATCAATGATATCATCACTCAAGTAAAGAGGATGCAGGTACATTAAACGAATCCACTCAAGACCGTCAAGCTTGGATAACTCTCTTAAGAGTATGGGCAGTGCCGGTTGGGGAGAAATGTCATGGCCATAGGCAGAAGTATCCTGGGCTACGAGTACCAGTTCTTTTATACCCATTTTAAGCAGTTGCACTGCTTCATTCAGCAATTCATTAATCTCTCTGGAGCGTAATTTGCCTCGGATGGAAGGTATGACACAATAAGAGCAAGAATTATTACAGCCCTCACTAATCTTCAAATAGGCCGAGCCAGGGGGCGTAGTAAGTATTCTAGGTCCTTTTTCGGAATATTCGGTCGGGGGTGCTTCTGTAAAGCAGGCTCTCTCTCCCTGAGCAATCCGGTTAACAAATCCAGCCATGGAAGATACAGAGGAAATGCCGAAAACCCCATCTAATTCCGGTATCTCTAATAATAATTCTCGCCCGTAGCGTTGAGACAAACAACCAGCAGCGACAAGAAACTGTAGGCTTCCCTTTTTCTTTAATTCAGCCGTTTCAATAATTGCTTCTATTGATTCTTCTTTTGCCGGTGTAATAAAACCACAGGTATTGACTATTACTAAATCCGCTCTTTCCAGCGAATTTACTATTTTATGCCCGGCCTTTTTCAGGGCCGCCATCATCACCTCAGTATCTACCCGGTTCTTGGAGCAACCTAAACTAATAAAGCCAATATTCACCAGTTATTACTCCTGTTTATCTTGCCTACCTGGAGCCGGGAACTCCCTTTCTTTCACTTCCCCAGGCATACCCATTCTACCCTCTTTATTATCATTAAAAGTGATCTCTAAACCGCCGGCATTTCCAGCTTTGATATATACAGACTGTTTTCCCTCGAAAACCCTGTTTTCACCTGCTTGTAAAGTACCGGTATATGCAGTTTCATTGTCAACCTTTACCAATATCCAACATTTTTGTTTCACTTCGATTTCAACCCGGGCAGTTTTAATAATTGGGGTTTCCTTAATAATCTTATCACTATCTTTTAAACCAGTCTGTGGTTCTTGCTGTGAAATCCCCGGGCCGGAGTGCCGGGTTCCTTCTTGGGCAAAATAATCAACCAAATAATTGCCCAACCAAACTACCAGTACAAGAAAAACCAGGGCAAGAACCAGATTTTGTGGTTGGAACCGGGGTTTTTCTTTATGTGATACGGTTTGGTCAAGGACAATTTTATCATCATCCTCCCCATCCCCATAAGCCAATCGTCTAAACTCATCTACTATCTGCTTTTCATCCAGTTCTAATATTCTGGCATATTGCTTAACAAAACCACTGGCATAGATTTTTGGCGGAAGCAGAGAGAAATGATCATTTTCCAGCGCTTCCAAATAATATTTTCGTATCTTGGTTTCCTCTTCCACAAATTCCAGAGTATAGCCAAGTTGTTCTCTTCTCTCGCGGAGAGTTTTCCCCCATGCCAATTTTCTTCACTCCTAAATATATCCTGAAAGCTTGCTCGCTTACGGTTGAAGAGCTAATATGACTGCTATGAGCTATTATATGGCCAATCTGCAAATTTACAAATTTATAACAAGATGAAATAATCCCCACCCTAATCATTTGAGGCAGCTGTACCCACAGCAATTCTAACCGCCTGTCGCAAAGAATAACCGTTGGATAAACCATAAACAATTCCGGCCAGTAAAGCAGGTAATCCTTCCTGGCTATTAAAACATTGGTTGGGAAGTAAAGGAAACTCGTGGGCGTTTCCTTTTTGAAAATAAAGCAGCCGTGTATTTCCGTCACTCAAAACAATGCTTTGCACTCTATCAGAGCTCAAAGCGAGAACCTGGCTTAAATAATGCTCCAGAATACTGCCGTCTGCTGCACCTAAAACCAACAGGTCATAGCGAGACAAAAAATCCGGTATTTCCTCCATTGAATCTAAGTAGCGGTAGGTACATAAGAAGGGAAGTTTCTCTTCATCCTTTCCCATTGCTTTACGGAACATAAGCTCCTGAAACTTGGTTTCCACCGCTAACCATTCACAATTGAAAACTACCCATTCTCTAGCATCAATAGCTTTTCCATAATCGTGCAGGCTAAAGTTTTCTTCCAGTATCCGTTTATCATTTTTTAAAAAGACTTTGCGGCAGCTTCTCTTTTTAGCATGCCTAAAAATATTTACTGTATCGATACCTTTTCCTTGCAGTACATTTAAAATATTAGTACCTTCATCGTCATTTCCTATTATAGTTATTAGTTTAACATTTAAGCCGAAGTTTGCAAAAATTCTTCCTATATCGACAGCAAATCCTCCCAAGCCCATGTTAATCGAACAATCATTATCTGGCCCACTGGTCTTAATATAATAGTAACTCTCACCAATAACTACTACGGAAACCTGCTCATTAAAAACATATCCCTTACCCAGGATTACGCCTTTTTTCATCAGGTTGGATATGTGTACCGCAATTGATGAACGAGTAATATTAAAACGCCGCGCCAGTTCCTCCTGGGAAATAAGGGGTTCCTTCTTTAATACTTCAAATATCTCCTTTTCTCTGGAGGTTAGCCTCATATTAAATTTCACCTCATTATACTGCAAGCATGATATCATAGTTTAGAGCTACTGTATAGTTTATCCAATTGCTCACTATCAATCAAAACTTCACGCTTTTTATTGTTATCCAGTTCGGATACTATTCCTCTGTCTTCCATCAAATCAACCAACCGTGCTGCCCGGGCATAACCTATGCGCAAGCGTCTCTGAAGTAAAGATACCGAAGCTTTACGGTGCTCTACAAATACATTTACCGCATCCCAAAACAGCTCATCTCCATAGTCTTCTTCCATTTTATCCAGAACCATATCTATCTCACTGGCTGCCTCGGTTTCTTCAGACTGGGGCAGCTGTTCTTTGATAAAGCTGACTACCTTTTCGATATCGCCATCACTTACATAAGCCCCTTGCACCCGGTAAGGTTTTGCCGCCCCTACCGGCAGAAAAAGCATATCCCCTTTACCCAGAAGTTTTTCTGCTCCGGAAGTATCCAGGATAGTACGGGAATCAGCCTGGGAAGAAACCGCAAAAGCAATACGGGAGGGAATATTAGCCTTAATTATACCGGTTACCACATCCACTGAAGGTCTTTGGGTAGCAACAATCAGGTGCATTCCAGCAGCCCGGGACATCTGTGCCAGCCGGCAAATAGAATCTTCGACTTCAACGGGTGAAACCATCATTAAATCAGCCAGTTCATCAATTATTATTACTATGTAAGGCAAGCTTTCTTCGCTAATCTGGTTAAATCTCTGAATATCCCTGACCCCTCGCTCCGCAAAGATCTTATAGCGTTTTTCCATTTCTCCTACCATCCAGCGCAGTACTACCGAAGCCTTCTTGGGATCGGTAACGACTGGAGTCATCAAATGAGGAATGCCGTTATAGGCAGCGAGCTCAACCATTTTAGGATCTATAAACACAAACTTTAATTCATCCGGTGTCGAATTGAATAAGAAGATCATTATCATACTATTGATACAGACACTTTTCCCCGACCCGGTAGAACCAGCGATCAAAAGATGAGGCATATCGTTTAGCTTCCCTACCACGGTATTGCCACTGATATCTTCGCCCAAAGCAAAAGCCAACGGGCTATTTAAATTCTTAAAAGCCGGTGAAGAAAGGAGGCTGCGCAAGCTCACACTCAAGAGTTTACTGTTGGGAATCTCTATACCAACTGCTGATTTGCCAGGAATTGGTGCCTCTATTCTGATTCCTGGTGCAGCCAGGTTTAACTGCAAATCATCAGTTAGACTAAGAATCTTGCTTACTTTGACCCCAGGAGCTGGGGTAAGCTCATAACGGGTTACTGCTGGTCCACAACTTACCTGATTTACTTTCACCCTGATACCGAAATTGGAAAATGTGTCTTCCAAAATTCCAATACTCTCCTTGATATTTTTTTTATCAATTATTCTTTCCCGGCTAATTTCACCGAGCAAATCCAAAGGTGGCTTCTGATAATCAAGCTGACTGCTTGTAGGCCGGTTTTTATATTTGTCAGAAAGGGGTGATTTCTCACGGCTATTGGCCGATTCATGTGGCAGTGGATTATTTTCGGCTGCGGTCCATTCCTTGCTGTTCTCCGCCGGAGATGGTTGAGGATGGTTGATTATTACCTGATCTCGGGCTTCTACCGGCAGCGGTATGTCTTCATTTGTCTCATAATACATTATCTTATCCAAGCTGCTCTTTAAAACTCTGCTGTAATTTAGAATAAAACCAATAATTACCTTTATGGGTTTACCTACTATTAAAAGAACTGCAACCGCAATATTAAGAATAAGTAGTATCGCTGCTCCCACTTTCCCCAACAAGGTAATTACGCCGGTAGCCAGAACAGCACCCAAAACTCCCCCGCCCATGCCTTTAATACCAGCTTCCCAAGCACTTAAACCACTTGGTATGTCATAAAGGCTGAGCCAGAGCAAGCAGGATAAAAATAGCAGGCTGGCCCCCCACATGCGCGCAGACCATATTTTCTTATCAATACCAATATCTATCGACCAGAATAATAAATAAAATGAGAAAAACACTGCTCCGGTACCCAGCAATAATTCCAAACCCTTTAATATATAGCTACCCAAAACCCCAATAAATTGTGTGCTTTCAGCCTTCCCGCTAAACTGGCTAACACTAATGTAGACAAAAATGGCCAGCATGAAAACAACCAGTGCCAGTACTTCCCTTTTAATCCGCTCCCGGTTTATCTTATTGCTATCCTTGGTTTTTTTAGCCTTAAGTTTTTTCTCCTTGGCTTGAATGAGTCTCACGCCTTACTTTATTATATTTAATACTGTAAATATCTTCGCCAATAATTGGTATAATCCTTCCTCTAAATAAAAAAACGGGGGCTGGGCCCCCGCTATCCCGCTTTTCTATCACCTTATATTATACCAGAATAGCGTAATCGCTGCTACAATCCAACAGTAGTAAGAAAAATATGACAATTTTCCCCTTCGTACCAGGCCTAAAACGACCTTAATGGCAAAAAATCCAAATATAGCGGCTGTAAGCGGTCCTAAAATATAAGGCAATATATTGCTGGCAGCAATTCCGCTAACAAATACATCGCTTAATTCAAAAATAGCAGCCCCGATAATTACCGGGATGGAGAGTAAAAAAGAAAATCGCGCCGCGAATTCTCGATCCAGGCCAGCTATTAAACCGGCAGCTATAGTCGAACCTGAGCGCGATAAACCTGGTATAATAGCCAGGGCCTGAAGAATACCAATAAAAAGTGCATCGGAAAATCCGGTCTCATCCGCTTCTTTTAAACCAAAATGTTTTTTTGACAGGTTTTCAGACAAGCTTAACAATATTCCCGTAAAAATCAAGGCAATTCCCACTACTAGAAGAGATTCAAAGGCTTTTTCGAAATACGGTGCCAGAAGAAAACCAGCCAATCCAGCAGGAATACATCCCACAATAAGCAGATAGGTCAAACGGCAAAACGGCTTTTTCAAAATACCCCAAATATCGTCCCAAAAAGCGGCAAAGACCGCGATCAAAGTACCAAGATGTACCAATACATCAAAAGTTAAAGGTGGTTCCTCAATCGCAAAAATATGCTGAAAAATAACCAGATGGCCCGAACTACTTACGGGAAGGAATTCAGTTAGTCCTTGCACCGCACCCAAAACAAAAGCCTGAAATAATGTCAAATCCTCTCTCTCCCCCTGAAAAACACTTTTTAGATTATATCACATTGCTCCCGATTAATGTCTGTAAAATGCATTGGCCACACTGCTATCAAGGTCTTGTTTTTTTCCAATCTGGCTGCATGGAAATAATTGTTCCGGGTTGGTATTTGCTATTTAAATAATCCAGGGGGTCAGTGCTTACTATGCTAATAATCCTTAATTGCTTGAACTCATCGCTCACCGCATTAATCAAGCCTCCGGACGGAAGCTCTAGAGTTACAGGCTCTCCTAATTCCTGGCCAAGAGCAAGGTATTCTATAGGTTCGGGTGTATAAAATATCATTGTACCATTCCTCCGGATGCATTCTTTAATTCATGGATCTTGTTCAGAGCATCTTTGATACCGCCCACCTGGTCAATTAAACCGCAATCAACTGCATCCTTGCCTACCAGGACAGTACCAATATCACGGGCAAGATCTCCCATTCTAAACATCAATTCACGAAATTTTCCCTCGCTTATACTAGAATGCTCCACTACAAAACGAACCACCCGGTCCTGCATTTTATCCAGGTACTCATAGGTCTGAGGTACGCCAATAACCAATCCGGTTAACCTTATAGGGTGTATTGTCATAGTAGCTGAAGGCGCTATAAAGGAGTAATTTGTACAGACCGCAATGGTAGAGCCTATAGAGTGCCCGCCCCCTAGAACTATGGATACGGTAGGCTTGGAAAGGCTGGCTATCATTTCGGCTAGAGCCAGGCCAGCTTCCACATCTCCGCCTACAGTATTAAGGGCTACCAACAATCCCTTAATCTGCGGATTTTCTTCTACTGCTACCAGTTGCGGTATAATGTGTTCGTATTTGGTAGTTTTATTCTGGGGGGGAAGTACCATATGGCCTTCAACCTGACCAGAAATGGTCAAACAATGAATGTCGCTCTTAAAACTGGGTACTTCAATCTGTCCCAGTTCTTTGATGTTTTCTACTTTCTGTTCGTTTTCACTATGAGCTGTATTGGGGTTTTGCTGCAAAACACCGTGCTCCCTTCTATAGCATATTTCCTTTCTCTTAGCATCACCCCGAGCGAAAAAATAATACCATAAAAATAAGGGGTCAGGCTATAATGTTCAAGCAATTACAGCCTGACCCTTTTGAGTGACACGGGGACAGGGTTGTTGACAACTTCGTTTTTATACGTCTAAACCCTATTTTCTTGCTTAATCCTTATGATGACTCCACTGTAAAAAACCCTTTTGTGGCATAAGGGCTGTATAAATATACAAAGCGAGCGTTAGCGAAGTATGAATGCAACACCTGCGGCTTATATATTATACCTCTACAATAATCGGCAATATCATGGGCCGGCGCCCCGTTTTTTCAAACAGGTGCTTACCTAACTTCTCGCGAACTTGAGCTTTAATAACAGCCCATTCACTGATATTCCTCTTGGAGCATATCTCCAAAGCCTCATTGACCTTTTCTTTGGCATTCTCGATTAGGCTCTCGGATTCGCGAACATATACAAAACCTCGGCTTACAATATCGGGTCCTGCTACTACTTCACCAGTATCTTTATTTATTGTAACAACTACGATCATAATACCATCCTGAGAAAGCTGCTTCCGGTCACGAAGTACAATATTACCCACATCTCCTACGCCTAACCCATCCACCAGCACTTTTCCAGCTGCTACCTTTCCACTGATAACAGCTTTCTTTTTACCCACCTCAATTATCTGGCCGTTTTCCGCAACAAAAATGCGCGATCTCGGTATACCCAGACTTTCAGCCAATTTAGCATGCTTCATTAAATGCCGGTATTCACCATGAACAGGTATAAAATATCGGGGCCGGATAAGATTCAGCAGAATTTTTAATTCCTCCTGGGAAGCATGCCCAGAGACATGCACTCCTGCCCCTTTTTCATATATCACTTCTGCCCCCTGGCGAAAGAGGAGGTCAACTGTTTTGGCCACTAATTTTTCGTTTCCGGGAATAGGGGTTGCGGAAATAATAACTGTATCCCCTGATTCTATAGCCACCCAGCGATGATCCGCTGTGGCTATCCGGGTAAGAGCGGACATGGGTTCACCCTGTGAACCGGTGGTTACAATGACAATTTCACCGGTGGGATACTTTCCAATATCCTCCATCTCTATCAAGATTCCCTCAGGAATATTCATATAACCAAGTTGACTGGAGATACGCACATTATTGACCATACTCCGCCCTACAACCGCTACTTTACGCCCGTATTTTTGAGCTGTGGAAATTACCTGTTGGATACGATGAACATTGGATGCAAAGGTGGTAACAATTATACGGCCTTCGCATTTGCCAAATAATTCATCGAAGGTATTCCCCACTACCTTTTCTGACATGGTAAATCCCATTTTGTCAGCATTAGTGCTATCACCCAGCATGACCAGTACGCCCTTTTCACCCAGTTCGGCGAATTTTCTAAAATCCGCCACTTCACCGTCAACTGGCGTCTGGTCAAGTTTGATATCTCCAGTATGCAGTATTATTCCTAACGGAGTATGCAAAGCTATAGCCAATGCATCAGGAATACTATGACTAACTCGAATAAATTCCACTTCAAAAGGACTAATGGATATTACATCACGGGGGCGGACAACCTGCAGTTGGACACTCCCCAGGTTATGTTCCTTAAGCTTTTCTTCAACTATTCCCAGGGTTAACCTGCTGCCATATACGGGTACATTTATTTCTTTCAAAACATAAGGAAGCCCTCCCACATGGTCTTCATGACCATGAGTGAGCAATATAGCCTTAACTTTTTCTTTGTTTTCCATCAGGTAACTAATATCAGGAATTACGATATCAATGCCCAGTAGTTCTTCTTCGGGGAACATAAGCCCGGCATCAATAATAACAATACTATCCTGATATCTGATGGCCGTCATGTTCTTCCCAATTTCCCCCAATCCGCCCAGGGGAATTATTCTAACACGGGACTCTTCAGACATCAAAACACCCTCTTTTATTCAACTTTTCCAATCCAAGCCGCAATAACCGCACTTTTATGTAAAAGATATAATCACCGTTCATTTACTTTAAAACGAAAGTCTTGTGATTTACCTATATCCCTCAACCATATTAGCTTTTGTTAAAACCGTCCATATTTAATTAAGCTTTAAAAGCACAGTAACCAGGGCTATTTCCCAGACGAAATCCAGTTTAATGCAAAAACAAAATACCGTCCAAATCCTTCAAACTCATTATAACCTTTTACAAGGCCTGATACAACTCAATAAATGCTCAAATAAGGGGAGCATTCAAGATCCATCCTGCGGAAAAATGCCTTTTAAGAAAAAAGGGTAGATTAGTAATCTACCCTTTGTCTTAACTCCAGCTATGTAGTTATTGCAATTTAAGCGGAAGAAACTGCCAAGCAGTTTCAACACAGCGCTGCAACGAGGCTTAGGATTAGAGTCCGCTACCTGTTTTGTTTGTAAGAAAAGTGAGGAGTGAGGGGTAAGGGGTGAGGGGTTTAGTTTATTTCCTGCTGCATCTTACCATTCAAGCCCTTATTAAATCACTTTTCATCGGTAGTTGTGGCCCCGGCCATGAGGAGTTAATAGGAACTTTGGCCACTTAAAGAAGCGGGGGACATTTCACCTCGTTATAATAAATGATACTGGAGTAATATATCCTTTATTAGCTTCTTTTCATCCTCTGTGGCGGAACTCAAAGGCAATCTGAAGCCACCTACCCCTATTCCCAACATGTTTAAGGCTTCTTTGAGAGGAACGGGATTGGTAGTTACAAATAAAGCTTTGAATAGTGAAAAAAGTTGAGCATGAATAGCGGCTGCTTTTCTGTTGTCGCCGCTGGCAAAGGCATCTATCATTTCTATCATGTTCTTGCCTACCAGGTGAGAAGCGATACTGACTACGCCATGCGCACCCAGTGCCAGCATGGGAAGGGTAAGAGAGTCGTCACCGGAGTAAATCAGAATATCGTCACCAACCAGGTTCTTCAAGAGAGAAACCTGATCCATATTCCCGCTAGCTTCTTTGATAGCAACAATATTATCGATAGCCGCCAGCCTCTTAACCGTCTCCGGAAGAAGATTACTACTCGTACGCCCAGGAACATTATATAGCATTACAGGCAAGGAAACACTGTCGGCTATAGCCTTGAAATGCTGGTAAAGGCCTTCCTGACTGGGCTTGTTGTAGTAGGGAGCAACCAGCATAATTCCATCTACTCCCGTTTTTTCAGCTTTGCGGCTCAGTTCGATCGAGTAATCAGTATAATTAGACCCGGTACCGGCCCATATTGGAATCCTCTTCCCCATTTTTCCTTTTACTGCCGCAAAAAGCTGCAGCTTTTCATCAGCACTCAGGACCGGAGATTCACCGGTTGTACCGCAAACAACAATACCTTCACTGCCATTTTCATAGAGGTATTCGGCCAGCTTGGCCGCCTGGGAAAGGTTTACCTCCAAGTTATCCCCGTAGGGAGTAACCATAGCCGTCATTAAGCGGGGAGCTGACATTTATTCACCACCATTCCAATTTAATAGAGACTATCGTTAACCACTATTTCTGCAATTTGTATGGCATTGGTAGCTGCTCCTTTGCGAATCTGGTCGGCAACCACCCAAAAGAGAATGCCATTATCTAAAGATAGATCCTGTCTGATTCTGCCGACATAGACTTCATCCTTATTTGAAGTATAAAGGGGCATAGGATATAGTTGTTTTTCCGGTTGATCCTGTAATACTACTCCAGGGGCCTGGGAGAAAATCGTTTTAACTTCCTCTGCCTTTAGTGGTATTTCCGTCTCCACCGTGATGGATTCGGAATGGCTTCTAAATACCGGAACTCTAACTGCCGTAGCCGCAATCTTTAAATCCGGAGCGTGCATGATCTTACGGGTCTCCCAAACCAACTTCATTTCTTCGCGGGTATAATTATCCGATAAAAAATCATCAATATGCGGAATCAGGTTAAAAGCTATGGGATATTGGAAAACCTCAGGAACTATATCATCTCCAGCCAAATAGGCCCGCACATGCTGTTCAAGCTCATCGATTCCAGCTTTTCCGGCTCCGGAAACCGCCTGGTAGGTCGACACCAATACCCTTTTTAAGCGAGCAGCCTTATGAATAGGGTTTAACGCTACAACCATAATGGTGGTCGAACAGTTGGGATTAGCAATAATACCCTGATGCTTGGCAATATCTTCCGGATTTACCTCGGGAACTACCAGAGGCACATTTTCCTCCAATCTGAAAGCATAACTATTATCAATTACCAGGCAATTGTTTTCCCGGGCCAGCGGAGCCAGAGCCTTACTTATATCAGTATTAACCGCAAATAAAGCTATATCCGCCTGTTTAAAAGCCGCAGCATTAGCTGCTTTAACCTTAAGATCTTCATCCCTGAATCTCACTTTGTTTCCTGCTTCGCGAGGGTCAGCCAGGCAAATTAGCTCCTTAACTTTAAACTCTCGCTCTTCCAGAATCTTCATCATTTCCTGCCCTACAGCACCTGTTGCTCCAACTATAGCAAGTCTAACTCCCTCTGCCACAAATCCTGCCTCCCGTTAAATGTTATTTTGTATTTTAGCACAATGCTTCTTCCATTCTCAAGGACAATGGGGCGCTTGTGATAATGGCAACAATAAAGTTTGCTAAAACATCAAGCAGGGCCAAGGAGAACCGGCTGTATTTGTTTGCCTTGCAGAGCTAAGATCACCGTATCAACAGCCTTATCCATACAGGCAACCAGCGAATTAACTTTTTCCAGCGGATTATCCTGCCGGAAGGGAACAAAGAATATGTTTTTCGTGTTAATGAGCATTCCTATATTCCTGGCATTTATGCCCAGAGCATCATTGGTGGATATAGCGATTACCACCGGTCTCTGGTTCCTTAGCTGGCCCTTTACTGCCATCAAGGCAGGAGTGTCAACGATTCCATTGGCGAGCTTGGCGATGGTATTACCGGTAGCCGGCATAACTACCACAATATCCAGGAGTTTTTGTGGTCCAATTGGTTCAGCCCCAACAATACTATTAATCAAAGGCCGATCAGTAATTTCTTTTATTTCTTTTTTTAAATCATTTACTTTATAAAAACGGTTATCCACCTCGTCAACAGTGTAAGAGAATATTGGGTATATGTCAGCTCCTTCCTCTTTGAGATTCTTAATCTGAGGGAGTACCTCAGCAATGGTACAATGGGAACCGGTTAGAACTACACCTATTTTGACTCCCCTTAAGCGGGTTTTTTGCATTTTTGCCACCTCCTCTTTATTCCAAAACCTGTTCCTGCCCCGTTTTAGCCAGTTCTTTTATTATTAAACGGGGAATCACCTCAGCTAGAATCTTACCAGCCGAAATCGGCGCCACTTTACCTGGAAGACCGGGAGCTAATATTGCTTTAAAACCATATTCATTGGCTGCTTCGAAATCAGTCCCCCCGGGCTGGGTAGCCAGGTCAATGATTATGGCATCGCATCGGGCCTTTTTTAAGACATTTCTGTTTATCACCAAGCTGGGAACAGTGTTAAAAACAAAGTCACTATGACTTATGGCTTCGGCCAACTCAGAATAACCAGCTCTTTTACAGCCCATTTCATAGGCCCTGGCCATTTGTCCCTCATTTCTTGCCACAACTGTAACATCCGACCCAAGAGCCCGGAGTGTGCGTGCCAGTGTAATTGCAATCCGGCCAAATCCAACAATTAAACTCCTGCTTCCATGAATCGTAATCTTTGATTCTTCCATGGCTATCTGAATAGCTCCTTCGGCGGTAGGGATGGAATTCATTATGGCGATATCATCCATCTCGGCAATTTCCAGAAGACGCAGTTTATAACTTCCTACCCATTCCTTGAGAAATGGACGCGCCGAACCAATAATGACCAGGGCATTTTCTGCTAACACATCTATCGCTTTTTTGCTAAGCTTAAGCTCTCCCTCAGCATAAACAGCACGAATAATTCCTTCCAAACTGGTTCCCGGCAGGGGTAAAACTACGACCTTTGCATCCCGGCAGGCATCTTCCACGCTATTAACCGCAGAAGCTCCATCACATAATTTAGAACTGGGAAAGCCGGCAACTTTTAAAATGGCTCCTCTTTTTAGCAGTTCAGATATTAGAATTAGCTCCCGCTCATCTCCGCCCAAAACAGCAATTTTAGTTCCTGAAAGCAGCGAACTCACCCTCCGTCCTCCTTTGGGGATAATTCTGCAGCCACAATCAATAGCATTATATGTATTTTTCATAATAGTGGTGCTTGTCTCCAACCACGAAAGTGCTATTTTGGAGAGATGTAAGAAGGGATAAATCAAAGGAAACAAATAAAAAGGCTGCAGCCGACAAAAGTTGACTGTAGCCTTTTTACAACTCATTTTTAATGAAATCCCATGAAAGACCAGTTACTAAAATCTTGTCTTAGAGCAAATTTTCCATACCATAGACCAGTTCTTTACGCTGGAGTATTTTTTTGATTACCATTATTACACCTGGCATGAAGCCGGCTCTATCAAATGAATCATGTCTTATTTTAAGGCCCTGGCCGGCACCTCCAAAAATCACTTCCTGGTGGGCAATTAAACCTGGTAAACGCACACTATGAATCCTTACCTGGCCCAGGTCTCCCCCGCGGCAACCGGCAATTTTCTCAAATTCCCGTACATTCCTGGGAGGTCTCAAGGGTCGATTCGCATTTATCATTTCGGCGGTTTTTATGGCAGTACCTGAAGGGGCATCCATTTTTTGGTCATGGTGCAGCTCAATTATTTCCACCTCAGGAAAGTATTTAGCTGCTTCACTGGCAAACTTCATCATCAATACGGCCCCAATGGCGAAGTTGGGGATAATGGCCACCCCCACCTGTTTTTCTCCCGCCATCCTCTCCAGTTCTTTGATTTCTATTTCGTTTAATCCTGTTGTTCCAATTACACAAAATACTCCTTTTTTCAAAGCGCTTCTAGCATTATTGAAAACCGCCTGGGGGTTGGTAAAGTCCACCAAAACATCGGGCTGGTAGTTTTCCAAAACCTCATCAAGGTCGTTTTCCAAACTTATATCCAAACCGGCAATGCCAATTAAATCAGCCACTTTTTCTCCTTTGGCCTTAATATCAACCGCAGCTACCAGTTCAAGTTCCTCGTCCCCGGCAATGGCTTTTAGTGTTTCCTGCCCCATTTTCCCCAAGGCCCCCGCTACTATTACCCTGGCCTTTTGCTTCATAATAAAACCTCCCGCATACTATCAAAAATCCTATATAATAATTTACCACAATAATCAAGCAGAACTTGACCGGAGTACCCCAGGATGAAGTGCTCTCTGCTCAGGTTTAACTTTAGCTCACATGGCATTATATTGCCTGGCTTGCTCAACCACATATTTACTTATTTCTTGAACCATCCGCCGTTCGTAAAAGGTTCTCGAATTAGGAAGCTTTATCGACTTTTTGATGGTGTTAACAAATCTTTGCAAGAATTTAATTTCAGCTCTAATTTTCTCGATTAAATCATTCCCATCAGTATAGGCATAGAATTTTTGCAAATCCTCTAATATGGTATTCTCCTGGTTGGAAATGGCGAGTACGGCCGCATGTTCTAAAAGCTCATGTTTATCCAGATCATAGTTTAGAAATCGCAATATTAAGTCCAGTCGCCTGCTACTACCATCTTTAGTTAAAAGAATTTGGATACTAAGTTCCTTTTTGTATGATTCCAACACCATTATTTGCTGTAATATATCTTGGTAGAGGGTTTTTAACAATTCATTCATTGTAAAGTCCCTCCCTGGAAGTAAATCTTACTCTTTACCCATAGTTTGAACTATAACTGCTTTTGGTATTATTAATTCGACTTAATATTAATTATTCCTTTAGCGCAAAATTCCTTATTCCGATTTGTATCAAATTGTTTTACCATGCTATACTTTTGTTGACAGGGAGGTAGTTCTATGCCTTTTGACGGTATTACTATCCGGGCGCTGTGCCAGGAATTAAATCCCCTATTGAATGGGGCCAGAATAGATAAAATATTTCAACCTGAGAAGGATGAGCTGGTTTTATCCGTTAGAACTGCAAAAAGCGGGAGCTTGCGCTTAATGCTTTCCGCCAACTCGCGTTGGGCTAGATTGCATATTGATAGTATAAAAAAGCCTAACCCAACCAAACCCCCGGCATTTTGCATGTTATTGCGCAAATATCTGGAAGGCGGCAAAATACAGGAGATTAAACAAGTAGATTTTGAACGGATTATTCACATCGATATTGAAGCCCTGGATGATTTTCGCGAGTGGAAAATAAAGCGCTTGATTTGTGAGTTTATGGGTCGGCATTCTAATATTATCCTGGTAAACCCGGAAAACAACCTGATAATTGATGCTATAAAAAAATATGGTCATGACCGGAGTTCCCACCGAGAAGTTTTACCCGGCAAAGAGTATGTAAGCCCACCCCAGCAAGGTAAGCTTAACCCTCTCCAAGCTAGCTATGAAGACTTTGTCCGGTTGATGTGGAAACAGGGGGGTAATAATACTCTGGCTAATTCATTTTTCCAGGTTTTTTCAGGAATAAGCCCATTTTCATCCAGCGAATTCTGTTGGGCTGCTGGTCTTGAGCCCTTGTTGCCGGTTGAGCAATGCGGTGAACTTGAATTCTCCAGGCTATTTCATCACAGCAGGACGGTATTACAGAATATCGAGCAGGCTAAGCTGCACCCAGTTGCCATCTACAGCAATCTGCAACCGCTTGAGTTTGCTCCCTACCCCATACTATCTTTAAATGAATCCGGCTATAAGTCCCTCAATTTTTCCAGCATTAATGAAGCCTGCGATCGTTATTACAATGACAGCTTGAAAATGATTCGCCTGGAATCGATGAAAGTCAATCTGAGCAGAAATATTAAGATCCGCCTGGACAAAGCTTATAAAAAACAATTTTTCCAGGAAGGGGACCTGGCCAAGGCCTATGAAAAGCTGAAATATAAAGAATGGGGTGAAATGCTCACTGCTTATGCTTTTAAATTTCAAAAAGGGGATAAAACTGCTTTAATTGAAGATTTTTATCAGGGAGAGGAAGTTGAAATTTCGCTGGACCCTCGTTATACTCCCATTCAAAATGCCCAAAAATATTTCAAAATTTATAACAAGAGCCGCAATGCTATAAAGCACCTGAAGCAACTCCTGGCTTCCAACCAGGAGGAAATTGATTACCTGGAATCAATAATTGTCTTGATAGCACAGGCCGAAACCCCAGAAATAGTGGAAGAAATAAGAGAAGAGTTGGAAAAGCAGGGTTATGTCAAGGAGCATACCCAGCGTGCCCGTAAAGAACTGCTTAAGAGCCAACCTCGTCGTTTCCTGTCTTCCGATGGTTTGGAAATACTCGTAGGCAGGAACAACCAGCAAAATGATTTTTTAAGCCTAAAACAGGCAGAACGCCAGGACCTATGGCTGCACAGCAGTAAAATCCCGGGCACTCATGTGATAATCAAATTGCCCAAAACGATCAGCTCTATCAATGATGTACCTGATCATAGCCTGGAGGAAGCTGCCGACCTGGCCGCCTACTTCAGCAAAGCTAAAGAGGCGGACAAGGTGCCGGTAGATTATACTTTCCGCGTTAATGTTCGTAAACCTTCAGGGGCCAAACCCGGTATGGTAATCTATGATAATTATTGGACAATAATAGCTAATCCTCGCTCCGAGAATCTTAGCCGTTTGTTAGCAGAAAGCGAAATCCAGCCCTTGCCAAAAATTTAATAGCCCGTTTATTCCGGCGATAGTATTTCTACGGAACCATCCGGGTTTTTTTTATACCTGCTTCCTTCCTCCAATATATATATCTTTTGATTCTTAGTATCTATAGCCAGATCACGATTTACCAGGGTGCTAACTTCATCGTGGGTAATCAGGGTGCGGATTTGCACCCCATTGTCATATAATTGTATATGCAGTTTTCCGCTCTCTCGCGGAATCGTCTCCTGTTGTGAACGCTTATAGGGTCTCAAAAACACATACTGGTATCCACCCTCGGCAAAATGCATCTCCTGTCCATTTAAGAAAATGCGCAATAACAGTCTCTCCTTCCTCAAGCACGGCTGCCCGGCTTTATCACTGGCAATTTTCCTTCACGGCAAAGCGGGCAATCAGAAGCTGCAAAGGATTTAATATCCATGGACAGCACCGCTTCTTGTTTAACCTTAAAGTCAACCTCACCGTTGCTGCGGTCTACCAGAACAGCCACTCCCGCCAGCTCGGCTCCGGCCTTCTGCACAATCTCAATTACTTCCCAAACCGAACCACCGGTGGTAACTACATCTTCCACTACCAGAACCCTCTGGCCCGGACGCAGTTCAAAACCCCGCCGCAATACCATGGAGCCTTCCTGTCTTTCCGTAAATATGGCTGGAATTCCCAATTGCCTTGCTACCTCATAGGCCACAATTATGCCACCCATAGCTGGACCTACCACTATTTCGATATTATCTGCAGCGAACTTTTCCGCAATGTGTGCTGCCAATTGCTCGGTATATTTGGGATATTGCAGAACCTGGGCACATTGCATATACTGATTGCTGTGCCGTCCTGAGGTAAGCCGAAAATGGCCCTCCATAAGGGCTCCAGAATCAATAAATATCCTGGTAGCTTCTTCCTTACTTAACATTTTTCTATTCCTCCAATTCGCTAATAATCCTTAAAGCCGCTTCCACCGGATTTTCTGCCTGAGTAATAGGCCGTCCGATGACCATAAAATCAGCCCCCATCTGCAAGGCCTGGCCTGGCGTGGTAATCCGTTTCTGGTCATTTTTCTCCGACCAGGCGGGTCGGATACCCGGGGTGACGATTTTAAATTCCGGGCCACAGGCTGCCCGTATGGCCTCGATTTCTTGCGGTGATGAAACAACACCGGAGATTCCACATTCTTTAGCCATAAGAGCCCACTTGACCACCAGGTCTTTAAGTTTCCTTCCTTTAACCCCAATCTCTTCTTCCAATTGCTCCTGCGATATACTGGTAAGCACCGTTACAGCCAGGGATAATGGTGCTGCTACCGTCAGTTTTTTGGCCTCATCTTCCACCTCTTCTACTACCTGGCGCATCATTTCCCGGCCTCCGGCGGCATGAACATTAAACATGAAGCAATTCAAGCGGGTTATTACCCTGCCGGCAGCAGCTACGGTGTTGGGAATATCATGAAACTTGAGATCTAAAAATACCCGTCCCCCCAATTGATTAATCTCTTCTACTATTTTGGGGCCACAGCTATTGAACAACTGCATCCCCACTTTAAAAGCCCCCACATGAGGAGCCAAATCCTTAACCAGTGCCAGGGCTTGCTCCCGGCTATCAACATCCAGGGCTAATATAATCCTCTCTTGGGCCTGCAAATCCATTCCCCCCTAATTTTTGATTATATAAGTATGATTCCGCTGCAAAAAGTAATAATTATGCATTTGCTTGCATAAATATTCCGCTCCAGCGTCCTTAATAGCGACCGCAGGGAGCATCAGTTGTGCCCGACAGGGCGCTACGTATGAGCTATACCGACCAGTTCTTGAATACTGGAAAAGCCCTGCTCCTGCATATACTTTTCCATACCCTCAAGCAATTCAAGAGCCAGACAGGGATTGACAAAGTTGCCGGTGCCAATGGAGACCGCTGCAGCTCCGGCCATGAAGAATTCCAGAGCATCTATATGATTCACTATGCCTCCACCGCCAAGTATAGGAAGGTCAACCTCCCGGTATACTTGATATATCATTTTTAAGGCAACCGGTTTAATCGCCGGTCCCGACAATCCTCCAAAAACATTGCCCAAAACCGGCTTTCTCCTGTTTATGTCAATAGCCATTCCCCCCAGGGTGTTAATCATGGACAAGGCATCGGCCCCGCCCTCGGCAGCGGCCAGGGCAATAGCTGCAATATCGGTGACATTGGGGGAAAGCTTGGGTATTACCGGAAGGGAAGTTTCTTTTTTCACTGCTGCTACCACCTGTCGTACTGTTTCAGGATCAGTACCAAATTGAATGCCCCCCTGCTTTACATTGGGGCAGGAAATATTAAGCTCAATTCCTGCTATACCCTCCTGTCCTTGCAAGAGGGAAGCCATCAAAGCATATTCTTCAATGCTGTTTCCGGCTATATTGGAAATAACAGTAACTTGTCGCTCCCGCAGCCGGGGCAGGTATTCCCGCAAGAAAACCTCAATACCTGGATTCTCCAGTCCGATGGCGTTGAGCATACCGGCCGGGGTCTCGTAAATCCTGGGGCCCGGATTCCCGGGGCGAGGATGAAGAGTTGTACCTTTGACTATTACCGCGCCAATTTTCTCAGGTTCAATAAAGTCAGCGTACTCCAAACCATAACCAAAGGTTCCCGACGCAACTGCTACCGGATTTTTCAGCTTTATTCCTCCCAGATTTACCGTTAAATCCAAGGCATTACCTCCCTTTTCCTTATCATATAGCTATGGTGTCACTGAAAAAAGTTTTTATTATTGCATAAGAGTTGTTGCGCCTGGTTCGGAACGACACGGGGGTCGTTCCCTACATACCCTGCGGTCGCTATTAAGGGTGCTGAGCGGTATATTTATGCACCCTGATGCATATTTATAACTATTTGCAGTGAAATCAATTACAAACTTAACCGAAAATTAACCGGAAGAAAATAATCCTTTAATAAGATTAGGGTATACTTTTATTGTTGGCAAAAACTTAATAGCAGTATCAAAATTATTAATGACCAGCAGAAAGGTCATTAATTTTTTTGCTTATTTCCTACTCCAACTCCAGCTCGTCCAGACGGAAAACTGGCCCATCCTTGCATATCTTAACATAGAACTCGTTATCCGGCCTGGCTTTTCGGGCACAGCCCAAACAGGCTCCTACACCACAGGCCATATATTCTTCCAAAGAGACTTCCCCTGCTATATGATTTATCCCTGCCCATTCCTGCCAGAGCTTCATCATTGATTCCGGTCCACAGCTATAGATAAATTCAATACGCTCATTACTTAATATTTCGGAGAAAAGCGGCGGAATCAATGGGCCTTTTAACCCACGGCTGCCATCTATTGTTGCTATCTGCACCTGGCTTCCGATAGCTTCTAATCGCTCCAGGGCGAGCAGCTCTTTCTCATTTCCCACCCCGTATAGAACCAGCAGTTCATTACCCCCCCGCCTTAGTTCACGAGCCAGGTAGAGCAGTGGAGCCATACCAACTCCCCCGCCCACCAAGAGGCATTTTTTTGCTGACTCCGGCAAGGAGAAACCACGGCCCAATGGACCCATGATGTCAAGGTTTTCTCCAGGCAGCATGTCCGCTAATAATGCCGTACCCTTGCCCACTACCTTGTATAGAAGACTAATTTTCGCTGCTTTCTTATCCACATCATATAGACTCAGCGGCCTGCGGAGCAGGGGATCAAGTCCGGGATTGCTGCGGATGTGGAGAAATTGTCCCGGCTTACACTGTTTGGCTGTTTTCGGAGCCTCGATCTCCATTATATAAAGATTGTGGTATTGTTTAGAATTGCTAATTATTCGCGCTTTCTCCAAAGAAGGCATAGCTGTCCCTCCAAGTAAGTATTAGTACTTTGAAAGATTTCCACTCTTTTCCGCTTCCCGCCTGTTATAAGTATCTACAGCAAAAACCCCTTTTGATGCAGAAGGGTTGCATAAATATACAAAGCGAGCGTTGGCGAAGCATGGATGCTTCACCCTTCACCCTTCGGGTACGCCTGGTGTTCCACCCTGAGGGTGTCACTAATAAGGTTGCCTCCCATGGACGGGAGATTGGCGCGGTACCCCTTGAGCCGCGAGACAAGCCGCAGGTGTTGCCCATGCGAAGACTGCGAGCGGTATATTTATACAAACCAATGAATATAATGACTTTTGGCAAAAGAATCAAAATGATAATCGCTTATGATTGCACTCCGGTCATTTTGACATATTCCTGCAGAGACATGATCTCCATAGCAGCGGTCTTTTCACCCTCAGTAATTACCGCTTTGACCACTTTCAAGGTATCCAGGGAGGTTAGGCACGGAACATTCAACTCTACCGCCGCCCGTCGAATCTGAAAACCATCGGTAAAAGGCATACGACCATGGGTAAGGGTATTTACTACAAAGTCTACCTTACCTTGTCGAATTAAGTCTACAATATTTGGTGAGCCTTCTTTAATCTTCTTAACGGTTTCCACCGCAATACCATTATTTCTAAGGGCCATGGCCGTACCTTCTGTAGCTACCAGCTTAAAGCCCAGCTGGCTCAATTCATGCAGGATAGGAATAGCTTCATCTTTATCTTTATCAGCTATCGTAGCAACTATGGTGCCTTTATGGGAGATTTCCACACCGGCTTCCAGAAGCCCTTTATAGATAGCGGTTTTTAAGGAGCGGTCTATTCCTAAAACTTCACCGGTAGACTTCATTTCCGGCCCCAGGGTGATATCCACTTGTTCCAGCTTGCTAAAGGAAAATACCGGAACCTTGATGGCATAAAAATCAGGTTCCGGCTGCAAACCGCCCTTATAAGCAAGTTCCTCCAGACTCTTGCCTAACATAATCTCGGTTCCCAGCTTTACCAGGGGAATCCCGGTTACTTTGCTGATGAACGGCACGGTTCGGCTGGAACGGGGATTTACCTCCAAAACATAGAGTTCATCTTCAAACTCCACAAATTGAATGTTTATTAAGCCTTTGACCTCCAGTTCCCGGGCTAATCTAAGCGTGTAATCTACCACCTTGTCCCTAATCGCCGGGCTCAAGTCATGGGCGGGAAAAACCGCCATACTATCCCCGGAATGAACCCCGGCACGCTCAATGTGTTGCATGATCCCTGGGATAAGAACCTGTTTACCATCACAAACGGCATCCACTTCAATTTCTTTGCCCAGCAGGTATTTATCTACCAGTACCGGGTGTTCCCGGTTGACATTTACTGCCGTTTGCATGTATTGCCTGAGTTCATCGACATTATAAACTATTTCCATAGCCCTCCCCCCCAGTACATAAGAAGGCCGTAAGAGAACCGGATAGCCTATCTTTTCCGCTGCTTTGACCGCTTCTTCCACAGAAAACACGGTTTTCCCCGGGGGGCGGGGGATGCCCAGTTTCTCCACCATCAAATCAAAGCGCTCGCGGTCTTCCGCCCGGTCAATATTGTCGTTGGAAGTACCCAGGATCTTTACTCCTGCCCGGCTTAAAGCAGCGGCCAGGTTAATGGCGGTTTGCCCGCCAAACTGGATGATGACCCCTTCGGGTTGTTCTTCGTCGATGATGTTCATAACATCCTCATAAACCAGGGGCTCGAAATACAGGCGGTCAGAGGTATCAAAATCGGTGCTGACGGTTTCCGGGTTATTGTTTACAATGATGGCCTTTATACCTGCATCCCGCAAAGCCCAAACACAGTGCACCGAGCAATAATCAAATTCCACTCCCTGTCCGATCCTGATTGGACCCGCCCCTATAACCAGAATTTTACGCGTGTTCGGATCATGCCAGGCCTCATTCTCCTCTTCATAACAGGAATAAAAATAAGGGGTGTCAGCATCAAACTCAGCCGCACAGGTATCCACCAGTTTATAAGTTGGAAGAATCCCCGCTTTTTTTCTTAGTTTTCGCATCTCTTCTTCCGTTTGTCCCTTGATTGCAGCTATTTCAAAATCGGAAAAGCCAATCTTCTTGGCCTCTCGCAATAATTCATAATCCAGTTCTTTCTCTTCCAGTACCCGGGCAAAATCTATAATGTTTTTCATTTTTTTCAGGAAATATTTATCTATCCTGGTAATCTCCCAGATTTCGTCCAGGGAAAATCCCCGGCTCAAGGCTTCAGCAATAATAAAGGTCCTTTCATCATCCGCATGTTCCAAACGCTGGCGCAGCTCTTCGTCTTTCATTTCTTGCAGTACCGGCAGTCGCAGGCCGTTCAGGCCTATTTCCAAGGAGCGAATGGATTTTAGGAAAGCCGCTTCATAGCTGCGGTCGATGGCCATAACCTCGCCGGTAGCCTTCATCTGAGTCCCCAGTTTGCGGTCACCGAAAACAAACTTGTCAAAGGGCCAGCGGGGTACCTTAAGAACCACATAATCTATAGCCGGTTCGAAACAGGCGGTGGTCTTACCGGTTACTGCGTTGGGTATTTCATCCAACATATAACCAATAGCCAATTTGGTGGTAACCCTGGCAATAGGGTATCCGGTTGCCTTGGAGGCCAGGGCGCTGGAACGACTTACCCTGGGGTTAACCTCAATAACATAATATTTTTTGCTGAAAGGATCCAGAGCGTATTGAACATTGCAACCCCCGACTATTTTCAAGTGGCGGATAATTTTTAGAGAAGAAGCCCGCAGCATTTGGTATTCTTCATCACTCAGGGTCTGAGCTGGTGCTACCACTATGCTGTCCCCGGTGTGTATGCCAACGGGGTCAACATTTTCCATGCTGCAAATAGTTATACAGTTGTCATTGGCATCCCGCATTACTTCAAATTCAATTTCTTTAAAGCCGGCTACACTTCTTTCAATCAAGGCTTGATTTATGGGGCTGTTTTTCAAGCCTTTAACCACTATCTGCTGTAGCTCTTCATTATCATAGGCCGTGCCTCCCCCGGTTCCTCCCAGGGTATATGCCGGGCGTACAATAACCGGGTAACCAATCTTCTCGGCGAAACGAATGGCCTCTTCCACTGAATGTACTATGTCGCTTTCGGGGATAGGTTCGCCGATTTCTTGCATAGTTTCTTTGAACTTTTCCCTATCTTCAGCCCGGGCAATGGCATCCAACGGCATACCCAGCAAAGGAACTCCCGTTTTCTCCAATATTCCCGCCCTATCAAGAGCCAAAGCCATATTTAAACCTACCTGTCCGCCCAGATTGGCAATTATGCCATCCGGTTTTTCCCGGGCAATAATCTTATTGACCGTTTCCACCGTTATGGGCTCGAAGTAAACATGATCGGCAATATTGGCATCAGTCATTATCGTAGCGGGATTGCTGTTTAATAGCACTACTTCGATGCCTTCCTCTTTTAATGCCCGGCAGGCCTGGGTGCCAGCATAGTCAAATTCGGCTGCCTGCCCTATGATAATAGGCCCTGATCCAATTACCAGTACTTTGTGCAAATCTTCCTTAATCGGCATACAATCTCCTCCATGGGGACATTCCTGCGCAGCAGGTGTGTCCCCTTTCCTTAATGACATTCCTGCGCAGCAGGTGTGTCCCCTTTCCTTAATGACATTCTTTCCTTATTAGCCTATTTGTCTGATAAAATCATCATAGAAAAAACCAGTCTCACTGAATCCCGGGTAACCTTCCGGATCAAATTGCAGTGAAAACACCGGCATTTCCTGATGTCTGATTCCCTCAATACTACCGTCATTCAAACTCCTCATAGTTACTTCGATTCCGGTACCGCTAAGCGAAGATTCCTCCAGGCTGAAACCATGATTCTGCGTGGTGATATATACCCGGTTGTTTTCCAGGTTCTTAACCGGGTGATTGCTTCCCCGGTGACCATAAGGCAGGCGCAGTATACTGGCCCCCATGGCGAGGGCTAGAATCTGATGACCCAGACCCACTCCCAAAAGAGCTACCTTTCCCAAGAGCTCACGACAGGTATCAATCGCATAGCCAATAGCTCCGGGATCTCCCGGCCCATCGGAAACCAGTATTCCATCAGGATGAAGCCTTAATATCTCCCGAGCTCCGGTATTAGCGGGAACAGCAATCACTTCACAATCCCGGCGTACCAGAGAATCAATTACCCCCTTTTTGGTTCCCAAATCCAGTAAAACTATTTTTTTAGTACCATTGCCAAATTTCATAATATTTTTACGACTGACAAAGCGAACCAAGTCACCCTGCAATTCTTCCGCAGCCAGTCTCGCTTTTTCCATCATCCATTCCTTATCATCGAGATTATCGATAATTAGGCCGCCCATGCTTCCCTCATGACGAATAACCCGGGTCAAGGCCCGGGTGTCCACCCCGGTAAGCACGGGAATTTCACTCTTATTAAGAAAGGAAATAAGATCAGTTTCCATCTCATAATGACTGGGGAAATCGGTAGCTTCCCTTAAAACCAGCCCTTTAACCATGGCTGCCCGGGAAGCGAAGCTTTTTTCATTAAAACCTACATTTCCTACCAGCGGGTAGGTCATAACCACTATCTGTCCATAGTATGAAGGATCAGTAATAATGTCCTGGTAGCTTATCATAGCCGTGCTGAACACCACTTCCCCTCCAGCCATGCGACAATCATTCAATAGTTTGCCCCGAAAATACCGGCCATTCTCTAGAACCAGATATCCATTCACCCGGTAATCACTCCCTTAGTCAAGTCATTAGAATTGTTTCTTCAGTAATATTTCACCATTCTGCGCTATCAGCACCCCGTTAACCAGAGTCATACAGGGCCAGCCTTGGAGTTCCATACCCTTAAAAGGTGTATTCTTGCCTTTGGATTTGAAAGTCCGGGGATCCACGGTTTTGAGCATTTCCGGGTCTATAATCGTTATGTCTGCCGGCTTCCCTTCTCCCAAAGTGCCTTTATCAAGTCCCATCACCCTGGCCGGCCCGGTAGTAAACAACTTGACCATATCCTTAATATCCAAAAGTCCAGGCCTCACCAGCTTATCCATTATTACTGCTATCGCCGTTTCCAATCCGGATATTCCGCAGGCAGCCAACTCGTATTCACAGTCCTTGGCTTCAAAATGGTGAGGAGCATGATCGGTGGCAATACAATCCACGGTGCCATCAAGCAAGGCCTCCCGCAAAGCCAGCAGGTGTTCCTCGGAGCGTAAGGGGGGATTTACTTTGGTATCGGCATCATAGCCGTCTATTATTTCATCACTCAGGGTCAAATGGTGGGGAGTCACTTCACAACTTACCTTCAATCCCTCAGCTTTGGCCTGGCGAATCAGGGCCATGGAACCTGCCGTGGAAGCATGGCAAATATGCAAATGCCCGCCAGTCAACCGGGCTAAAATAATATCACGAGCTACCATTACCTCTTCAGCTGCAGCTGGTATCCCTCTTAACCCATAAATGGTGGAGTAGTAGCCCTCATGCATCAATCCCCCGTTTACCAGGTTAAGATCCTCGCAATGCGATAATACCGGCAGGCCGAACATTTTGGCGTAATCCAGAGCATTACGCATAATATTGGCCTTCATGACGGGCTTGCCATCATCGGATATGGCCACACATCCGGCCGTTACCAACTCGGCAATTTCGCTTAATTCCACACCAGACTGCTTTTTACTAATGCTTCCCACCGGCAAAACATTGACTATGCCGACCTTTCGAGCTTTTTCCTTGACAAAACCTACCACCGCTTCATTATCTATCACCGGCTCAGTATTGGGCATACAGCAAACCGTAGTAAAACCCCCACAAGCCGCTGCTCTGCTACCGGAAGCTATATCTTCCTTGTATTCAAAACCGGGTTCCCGAAGGTGAACATGAATGTCGATAAAACCCGGGCAGACTATTTTCCCGCTGGCATCGATTATTTCACAGCCGCTATCATCCAGCTGATCACCCCGACTCCGGACTTTACCGTCTTCCACCAATAGATCCTGAACAGCATCAATGCGTTTGAAGGGGTCGATTAGCCTTCCCCCTTTAATAAGTAATCTCATCTCGCCCACCTCCCATCATCAGGAACAAAAGAGCCATCCTGATCGCCACCCCGTTAGTTACCTGCTCGTTGATCAGGGCCTGGGTACTGTCGGCCAGTTCGCTGGATATTTCCACTCCACGGTTTATGGGACCGGGATGAAGAACCAGAACATCATCCTTGGCCCGGGCCAGGGTCTGGGGACTTAGCATATAGAGTTGGGCATATTCATCCAGCGAAGGAAAAAGACCGCTCGCTTGTCTCTCTCGTTGAATACGCAAAATATTTATTACATCAACCCCATCGATGGCTTCGTCCAGGCTGTAATAGCTCTTGACCCCCAATTTTTCCACACCAGGGGGCATTAATGTAGCCGGGCCTACCACCCGGATATCACAGCCGAATTTACTCAGACCGTAAATATTGGAACGAGCTACCCGGCTATGCAGAATATCCCCTACTATAGCTACTTTCAAGCCTTCCAGAGTTCCTTTCTTTTCTTTGATGGTATACATATCCAACAAAGCCTGGGTGGGGTGTTCGTTGGCTCCATCCCCAGCGTTAATAACCCTCATCCGGGTATTGCGGGCGACATAATGGGGGGTACCGCTCATGGCATGCCTCATTACTATTAAATCAAAACCCATTACCTCAATAGTCTTGATGGTGTCTCTCAGGCTCTCGCCCTTTTGCACGCTGCTGGTGGATACCGACAGGTTAACCGTATCTGCGCTCAAATATTTGCCGGCCAATTCAAAAGAGGTGCGGGTTCGGGTGCTGTTCTCATAAAACACCGTTACCATAGCTTTGCCTCTTAAAGTAGGCACCTTCTTAATATCCCGGCCAATAACATCTTTCATGGGTATGGCCGTATTCAAAATCAGTTCCGTTTCCTCCCGGCTCAAATCTCGCAGTCCCAACAAGTCTTTTCTATCCAGCTTCAAACTAAAGCCCCCTCTCAATGAAGTAAGACTTGCTTCAGGTGGAGTTTTAACTCCATCTGAAGCTTAGTCGCACTTATCCAGAGACTTAGTCGCTCTTACTCCCGCCTATAGAGGCGGGAGTCTTAGAGCGAGTTAGTCATCGGATAAACCTGATACTAATATTCCCCTTTATGAAGCTGTCATTAGTTCACTCCCAAGTTAAAAAAGCTTTCCTTGCCGGGCAGCAAGGAAAGCTTTCAGTCGATACTCTGGAACCTTTCCCTTGCCGGCCTCTCGGGACCAGTTTAAAGGGTAAATCCTACGAGTCTATTATTTCTTGTATCACCGCTCCATCTTTTCCATCCAGTTCTTTTACATATACTTCGATGTTCTCTTGTCGCGAAGTGGGTACATTTTTACCTATAAAATCTGCTTTTATGGGCAACTCCCGGTGCCCTCGATCTATCAATACCGCAAGCTGAATACATTCCGGCCGCCCCAGGTCAATCAAAGCATCCAATGCGGCCCGTATAGTTCTGCCGGTATATAGAACATCATCCACCAAAACCAGCCTTTTGCCGTTGATATCAAAATTTACTTCCGTTCGGTGAACCTGAGGTTGTTGGGCCAGGGTGGTAAGGTCGTCCCGGTAGAGGGTGATATCCAGAATCCCTACCGGTATCTTGATTCCTTCAATATCTTCTATGCGCAGGGCCAGGCGCTGGGCCAGAGGCCCTCCTCTCCGGCGAATGCCGATTATTGCTACATTCTTCACGCCTTTATTTCTCTCAATGATCTCGTGGGCAATACGGGTAAGGGCTCTCTTCATACCCATCTCATCCATGATGGCATGCTTTTCTCTTAAGACCAATAATAACGCCTCCTTACCTCGTTAAAACAAAAACCTGCCAAGCATAAGGCCAGGCAGGTGCTGCTCTTCATCATTCCTTGCTAGCCTCACGGGGCCAACTTAAAGGTCCTAACTGATTCTACTAAAACTATGGAATATTTGTCAACGTTTGTTTCTCAAATCAGAAAGTATACATTCAAAATAAGGGGGCACTTCGCTCCTAAATTCACGGTACTCTCCACTGCTCGGATGTTTAAAACCCAACAAATGGGCGTGTAAGGCCTGGGTATCAAGCCCTAACTGCTTTTTTCCCGAACCATAAAGAGGATCCCCTACTACCGGATGCTTGATATAGGCAAAATGAACCCTTATTTGATGGGTACGCCCGGTTAAGAGCTTTACTTTTAATAGAGTATAGTTGCCCAATCTGTCCAATACCTGATAATGGCTAACGGCTGCACGCCCCCCGGCGATAACTGCCATCTTTTTTCGATCCAGTTTGCTCCTCCCTATGGGAGCTTCAATACTACCCAGATTTTCCTTTATTATTCCATGAACCAGGGTAATATACTCCCGGTTTATACTGTGATCCTTGATTTGCGCCGCCAGTTGGCGGTGGGCCATATCGTTTTTCGCTACCACCATAACCCCGGAGGTATCCTTATCCAGGCGGTGTACGATTCCGGGCCGCAATTCTCCATTTATACCGGAAAGGTCTTTTAAATGAAAAAGCAGGGCATTTACCAGAGTGTTTTCCCAGTTGCCATGGGCCGGGTGTACCACCATTCCTTTGGGCTTATCAATTACCGCAATATCTTTATCCTGGTATATAAAAGACAGAGGTATGTCCTGAGCTTTAAGTTTAAGCTCCCGTACAGCGGGTATCTCCACTATTATCTCTTCCCCGGCTTTAAGCCGGTAACTGGGCTTCTGCTGTTTGCCATCAACCCTAATTTCTCCATTTTCAATCAGGGTTTTAACCAGCGAGCGGGAAAGTTCATCCAATTGTTCTGCGACAAAGGCATCCAGTCTCTCGCCTTCCATTTCTTCGTCCACCAGCAGGATCTCAGTTCTAGGCATTTCTTTCCTCTCTTTTTCCATCAAGCAAAATCAATATTAGCAGTAATACTCCCCCACAGACTATAGCGCTGTCGGCCAGGTTGAAAACCGGCCACCAACCCAGGTCAATAAAATCAATTACAAAACCATAGAAATAGCGGTCAATAAGATTTCCCAGGGCACCACCAGCGATAAGACCGGTAGACAGTGCTTCAAGCGGTGAAGCCTTACCGCGCCAGTTATAAACCACTAAAGCCGTTATAACCAGGAGCGCAGAAATAAAAAACAGCCATGACTTCCCTGGCATCAGGCCAAAAGCTGCTCCTCTATTCTGTACATAGGTTAAATAAATGCCCCCTTCAACAATTATCCGGCTTTCCCCCGGCAAAAACGACGCCAGAACCCAGGCTTTGCTTATTCTATCCAGTATTACGACCAGCAAAAAACTACTCCAAAATCGCAAAATAAACCTCCAGTTTTAGCATTGGCAATAGCGGTAAAGTACCATCAGTGTAAGCAATTGATATAATATAATCAAGCTCTTCTCCCTAAAAAATTCAGGGGATTAATCCCCTGAATATAGCATCAACTTAAAGATGCAAAGTATGGTTTCCTATTCTTTTTTGGGCAATTCGGGCTGGTAAAGAAATAAAGGACAGCATATTTGAGCATTGCTTAGTGTGATCAGTGCAAAGAAGGCGGCTAATGAAGTACACATCAAAGAACTAATTTTGCTAAACATTTTGACCCTCCTTCCGTATAAATATTTTTTCTATATATGCAAAAACCTGATCCAAAGTGGAAACAGATCTTTGTCCCCAAGCGGTTAACGTAAAAGATTGCCATAATACCCCTATCAGTATAGCGTATGCCATATTAAAGTCATGCAAAATATTTGCAGCCAATAAAGCCATTAAAAAAAGACCAAGAAGAACCAAAGCAGTCCTGTGTTTTAGGCTTTCTTTTTTCTCCTGGTCAACTATGGGGTTTTTCGGATCATCAACCGGTACCAGAAAAATTATTGCTCCAATTGAAACAAGCAATGCCATAGAAAATATCCAAATAAAACTGCTCAAAACAATAAAATTAAGCAAATAAGCTAAAAAAAGAAATACTGCTAAGCTGGTAATAGTACAACGATAATATTTTTCGCAATGAATCCCGCCTGAATAACGTCTATACACTGCTGCTGAAAAAAACAAAAATACGGTTTCTTTAAATAATCCCAGTAAAAAAGCAATAGAAAGTATAAGGGCTATTTGAACCGCAGTTCCCAGGAATACTTCAGTTCCATAGCGGATTTCCTCTTGATTAAAAGGATGCTCAGATTTGCTAACCAGCCATTTCGCGATACTTTCGGCTAGAGAGTGCATGAACTCCCCCCTTATTTATTGGGCCCTTAGGAAGGTAAATACCAAAGACAACCATATCTCCCCGATTCTCTACTCGTACCTGACCATTTCTTTGCTCCACCAGTTCTTTTACAATATACAGCCCCAAACCGGAATGTTTACCTGTTTTGGTAGAAAAGCCCTTTTGAAATACCCTTTCTTTGATTTCATCATCTATCTTACCGTAATTAGCCACCTCCACCACCTGCTTGTCCTCATCCTCAAAAATCCTTACCTGCACCAATCTTTTATTCTCTTCCAGACTTGCCACCGCGTCAAAGGCATTGTTGATTAAATTCCCCACTACCCGGTTCAGTTCGTAGGTAGAAATATGTTTTTGATCCATAAGGGCTTCGACACTGACATCAAATTTGATGCCATCAGCCAGGGCTATCCCGGATTTGATATACAAGAGAGCGGACAGGCCCGGTTCACCAGTAACAACAAATCTATCGGAGGAAATACTTTTTCCCATCAATTCTTCCAGGTATTTTTGAGCTTCCTTCAAATCCCCCAATTGCATCAATCCATAAAGAACCTGCCAATCATTTGCCAAATCATGTTTCTGGGCTCTTAGCGCCGTGTACAACTCCTCGATTGAATCTAAATACGATGACTGGATTATAAATTGGCTTTCCTTGTCGGTTAATTCAATAAATTGTATTATTAGTAAGATAATAATGATAAAAAGTAATACCACAGCAACATTGGTAATATAACCTATTGTTGCACTGGACAGTGTCTTGAATACATAGTTTGGTTGAACATTAAATATCGTTGCGTTACAAACAATCTGCACTATAATAAGGGATAACAGGGAAAATACCAATCCCAGTACTATATTAAACCTTTTGCCATTTAAGTGAAGGGAATCGCTCACTTTCATAACCCTGAAATCAAAAATATGTAGATTAAACTTCAAACATACGAAAATGATGATACTTGATAGAACAATTTGTGGCAGAGGCATAAAAACCGCCAGTTGAGGCTGCAATACTATGTCGTCAAAGTTAATATTCATAAAATTAAGTATCAAGGGAGAAAATACTGATTCAGCCAGCACCAGGATAAGAGTGCCAATAACAGTTACCAAAACAGACCTGAACAGGGATAGCCTCCAAATAGGCATAATTATTACGGCCAAAAACAGTGTAAGTATAGTAAAGGGAACCCCAAAAGGCAGATCCAAACTTCTTACCAACGCTAGCGCTACCATATAACATAAACCGGTCAACACTATCTTTTTCGGCTGGGGAAAAATATTTACCAGCACCAGGCCTAAACTAGCCGACAAAGCACCGGAAACGAACCCAAACCCCAATTGCAGACATAGCGGAAATGGAAGCATCAAATCCACCTCATTTTTCTCATTATAAATCTTCTAAAACACTTATTGTTTTTCCTGCAACTAGTATGGGTTATTTTCCCTGATTTTTCAACCGATTACTCCATTTATCATTCTGCTTCTTGTATTTTTTTGGGTAGCTCCCGAATTTTCAATTATATTGTAGAATATATAATACCCACAGAATAACATCTGTACTGCCCGAAGCTTGTAATATACAACAAATATATTTATAACTATTAAGAGCTTTATTCTAGCTCGTAATACTAGTAATATTTTCTTGAAAAAGTCATGCAGGTACTGCGCTAACTCTAGTAAAAGCAGTACCTGCATGACTACTTGCTGGTAAAACAATTGTCAGCATATTCTTGCTATAAAGCACCATATCAGAATAGATTCATTTTGTAAAAATTGTATAGGTAAGGGATGATTTGAATTAAACCCTCGCTCCCTACCCCCTGCTCCTCACTTTTTACACATTAACAGAATACCCTTTTCATGCTCAAATACCCTATTAATCCATATTACATCTTCAACTTTACACTAGCAATTAAAAGCTGCATGGCCCCCAGCATCATAGCTTCGGGGTAATAAGCCAGTCCTCCCTTGATATAGCGTTTAAAGAGCCTGTCGGCCAAGTCCTTTTCCCCGACCCCTTCATTCAGGCAATTTTTGATATACTCAAATCCTTTTTCTGCTGCTTGTATTGTTTGCTGGTAGAACTTATCCACTTCATCACCAAGCGGAATATCGCCATGTGCTACTCCCAGGATTTTAGCCGGATAGGACATAAGCTTATTAAGAGTATTCATATAGTTATCATAGCCCTGGAAAAAGACCGGAGAAATCTCGCTTTCGCTGCTGCGATAACCGGCGGCATCAGATAGAAACATAGCTTGATCCGTTTCCAGATAAGCAGCAATGGAACAAACACTATGACCGGGAGCATCCAGTATTTTAAGCTGCAACCCCTGCCCCAGACCCACAATATCACCTTCACCTACCGTACGATCCACCGGAATATTATCCAATTCTGAGGTATCCGGTTTTTCCTTTAAAAAACCGTTTTTAATATAAGATTCCGATACTATCGCATCATTGCGGTATAAATCCTTTACTATCCGCTCCTTGGAAAGCAGTTTCTGAGCCGTAGCACTGGCCAGTACCTGAGCCTCGGGAAAGATTTCTTTTAGAATAGGCACACCACAGGAATGGTCGAAATGAGAATGCAAAATTACTATGTACTTTACCTCTGGCTTATCCTGCAGTTGGGACCACTGCTCCTTAAATATTGCTGCTCCGGCTCTGGTCCCGCATTCCAGCAAGGCTGCTTTTTCCTTTCCTGCCAGGTAGAAGTTGAAATAACCATTACCCAATACCATTACGTTCTCGGAAAGCTTTTTCATCAAATAATCCCCCTTCATTTTTTCTCCCATTCACGCCTTCTTTCTTCATTCTCTGTAAATACCGATATTTCTCCCATTAAGCTTATTCTACTATATACAGCCGGCTTCTGTCCGCTTTCTTAACTTGATTTATGGTTATTCAACAGCTATCCTGCCCCCTGCCTGTTTTAATCTCATTCATAACCCGATTCTTGACTGGTATTCTTTTTATAAATACAACTTTATGGTAAATAGTTTTCTGGAGAATTAGTAAATATACGGATTGACAGACGCTAGTTTTGGACTGTGTCTTCGCGGTACTATAGTCAACTTCCGACTTTACTGCTAGAATGTAATATGAAAGGTACCGTCAATAGTATTGCACGCTTGAGTGTGCTGGATAATTTGTGCTACAAAACGGAGATGATTAACGTTGAAGACGCTGGCGGTGATGCAATGGGAACTTCGGGAGAATATGCGAAACTATAAAACTGCATTTTTACTGATGTTTATTTTTGGTGCCATACTAATGGCGCTGTATACGGAAGTGGGGCCTACGGCCAACTCTAAGAACGTGTTGGACCCCTTCTTTGAATTGTTTGCGGTTCTGTGCCCCATGATCGGCATTCTTACTGCAATGGATGCAGTAGTCGGCGAAAAGGAGAAGGGTACGATGGAACTGGTTCTGTCCAAACCGTTACCTCGCCGTTCTTTACTCCTGGGCAAATTCATGGCTTATGTATTCATGATTGTGCCCTTTCTGGTTGCTGAATTAATCGCCGCTTATTTCTGGGCACAGCTATCGGGTATTTCTCAGTACCGCTGGCATCTTCCCATGCCTTCCTTCAGCCAATGGATGACGTTTGTGGCAATCATTACCTGCGTATCTTTGCTATTCCTGGCAATTACGATACTGATATCAATGTTTGCACCGACTACAGCCACCACAGCACTTTGCGCCTTAGTCTTCATGGCCCCTGCCCATCCTCTCGGGGGAGAATTCCTTAGACAAGTCGGCCTGCGATTGCATATTGACAGTTTTGCCGGGCTGTCGATCATAGTAAAATTCTTTCTGAGTGTTTTCTCCAAGTATCAGAAGTACGCACTTTCCGTTCCCGATGATGCCGGACTTACCTGTGCATCGCTGCTAATCATGACATTTGTTGTGCTGCTGTCAGCCAGTATTATTTTCGAGCGGCAGAACGTAACCTTTAAGAATTAGGAGGAGGCACAATGAACGACTTCGCAGTTGATGCTAAAGGATTAACGAAATGGTATGGCGACCTTAAAGCAGTGGACAATGTGAGCTTTTCAGTCAAGAAGGGCGGTTCTTTCGGCTTGCTGGGGCTAAACGGAGCGGGCAAGACCACTACGTTTAAGATGATGGTCAGTTTAATCAGTCCCGACAGCGGAACTGCAATCGTGTCGGGGTATGATGTGGTTAAGGACCCTATGATGGTACGCTCTCACATAGGATATGTAGCCGAAAACCCAGCTTTCTACACTCGGATGACCACATTGGAAACTTTGCGCTATATATGCCGTCTGCTGGACGTCCCGATTAATGAACAAAACCGGCGTATCGACTACGCGTTAGCACTTGTTGGGCTGATGGATAAGAAGAACGTATTGGTGGGAGGTTATTCAAGAGGAATGAGGCACCGTTTAGGTTTGGCTCAGGCGTTGCTTTCAGACCCTCAAGTTCTCTTTTTAGACGAGCCTACACTGGGCTTAGACCCGCTTGGTGCGAAGAACATGAGGGAATTAATTCTGAGGCTGCGCCAAGAGAGGGAAGTAACCGTACTGATGTCCTCTCATGTCCTGCCGGAAGTTGAGGCTATTTGCGATGTGGTGGGAATTTTCGACCACGGCCATTTGGTGGCTATGGATACCATTGACCATCTGCGCAGTACCGCAAGCGATAGCCTGAATATTGAACTATCTATGGCAGGTCCGAATCAACAGGTGGCAGAAGCTTTGCATAAAATACCTGGAGTTAATCGTATTGAAGAGAGTGGAGACAGGTTATACATCAATGCCACCAAGCAAGAGGAACTCCGGCCTCGCATCATGCAGGAGGCTTTAGCACATGATGCCAGAGTATTGTCCTTTGGTTTACAGGAAAGCAGCTTGGAGGATATCTTGTTACGACTGGTCAAGAGCGACGTGAGTGATTTGCCCGAACGACGTTCAGGGTTTATTTCTTCCTTCTTCCGTTTGAACCGCAAAAGTAGATAGGGGTTATAAAATATAGGGTTCACACTTCTTTGCGGAAATCCGATACTTTTTAGCGTTATTCGGAATACGCTAAAAAGTATCGGATTTTGAGTGATTAGACAACTATCAGATCTTATAAAGATAAACTCGATGTGAGATATTTTGTTACGTTAATTATAAAAGTCCTTTCCTTATTTATTCGAATATTTTTCTCAAAGCATGTTTAATGCAAAAGGGATACCGCTTTATTAATTAAAGGCATCCCTTTGCATGTTTCCCCTTCATAATTTGCCTCTATTTCACAGCTTACAGCAGTTTCACAATCGTTGCGGCCGCTTCTGCTTTGGTCGTGTATCCCTGGGCCGGAAGCTGCTGTCAGGGTAGCCGCCGATGAAACCGCTTTTGCTGGCTACGGGTGGCTGGCAGGCCCTACCCGGTGGGCATCGCACCCGACCTGGCTCGGTCGCTCCCGTCCTTGCGCTAATTTAGTGGTGGGTTCCGCTTACTACCTTGACACCCATAGCTTCTGCTATCTTTTTAATTTCTTCCTTGTGGGGGCAAGCAGGATAAGAATTCTCCAACAACATACAGGAAGAAAGATGCAGTATGTCCAGGTTAAAAGGCTTTAATTTCTCTACCAATCTTGATACCCGCCTTCCCGGACACCCCCCACAAGTAAAAAACCCAATTATTTCAGTTTCCGGTCCGTAATCCTTAAAATATGCCCGCCTCTGCTTAAAGGCTTTAAAGCAAGCTACGCCCGGGCATACCTCAGAAACCGTTTCACAGCGTACAATGGCTATACGAGTGGGCTTTGGACCATCCTGTTCCGGCTGCTCTTCCGCAAAACTTATATGCTTTTCCCGGGCAATTTTTAAATCCTCAGCTGTTACCAGGTCTCTGCCAGCATTCCCCACATCCATCTCCACCGCTTTTTTTGCCATTTTGCGAACAAATACCGGTACCTTTTTAAGTTCAAGCTCAGCTTCCTTGGTCCACTTCATAGTTGATTTCACCTTCTTTATGTTGACTATTAATATAATTATCCAGCCAGTATGGCCCGAAGATCTTCTTCTGCCGAGCTAATGGGTTTAATACCGAAGTTATCTACCAGAAATTGCAATACTCCAGGGGATACAAAAGCCGGAAGAGATGGCCCCAGGCGAATATTCTTGATTCCCAGATAGAGAAGGCTGAGGAGAATGGATACCGCCTTTTGTTCATACCAGGACAGAACCAGGGACAAGGGCAGGTCATTGACTTCACAATCAAAGGCCTTCGCCAAAGCAACGGCTATTTGCACCGCTGAGTAAGCGTCATTACACTGGCCCAGGTCGATTAAACGAGGGATACCCTGAATATCACCCAACTGATAGTCGAAGAAACGGAATTTTCCACAACCCAGGGTGAGAATAATTGTATCGTTGGGAGCCTTATCCACCAGTTCGCTATAATAGCTTCTTCCAACCCTGGCACCATCACAACCGCCTACCAGCAGGAAATGTTTAATCGCTCCATTCTTCACAGCTTCAACAATAGCTCCGGCTACTCCCAGCACGGCTGAGTGGGCAAATCCGGCCAAAACCATGCCCTTATCACTATCATATTCAAAACCTGGCAATTCCAAGGCTCTATTTATTACTACACTAAAATCCTTATTTTCCACATGAGCAACTCCCGGCCAGCCTACCGGCCCGGTAGTAAAGATATTTTGGGCATAAGCTATCTGGGGTTCCTGAATGCAGTTGGTTGTCATCAATATAACCCCCGGAAAAGCAGCAAATTCCTTCTTCTGATTTTGCCAGGCTGTACCATAATGACCGACCAGGTGTTTATACTTTTTAAGTTCCGGATAACCATGAGCCGGCAGCATTTCACCATGGGTATAAATATTTATTCCCTTGCCATCAGTCTGCTCCAGCAGGATTTTGAGATCTCTTAGATCATGCCCGGAGACCAGAATGCATTTTCCAGCTTTCGTCCCCAGAGCCACCGGAGTAGGGGCAGGATGCCCGAATGATCCGGTATTACCGGCATCTAATAGTTCCATGGCCCGCAGGTTAATTTCACCACATTTCATAAGCAAGGTTAACCATTCGTTCATATCCTTTTCGCTTCCCAAATCAGCCAGAGCTTCGTAGATGAAATCATAAACAGACTGGTCTTCCTGTCCCAAAATAGCTGCATGGTGTGCATAAGCGGCAATTCCCCTAACTCCATAAAGCAGAAGCTGCTGCAATGAATTCAAATCAGGATCGCCTGACAGCTTTTCCAAGCCCGCCAGATCTTGTCCTTGTTCTAACATCTGCGGCATCTCTTTTGCCAGAACAAATGATTCCATAGAAGCTGGCAAGACTACCTCAACCCCCAGCGGCATCAGCTTCTCCTTTAATAATTCTATCTTCTTCTCCGCTTTTTCCAACCAGCTAATAAAATCGCTGGCATCGAAATTAACATTGGTTAAAGTGCTAAAGAGAGTCTCAGTAATGAAATAATTTAATTCCGTAGTAATCAAGCCGGCTTGATGAGCGGCCCTGGCGTAGATAGCTAAACGCCGCAAGGAAAATGTTAGGAGATCCTGCAAAACCGCCACCTCAGAATTCTTGCCACAAACTCCTACCACAGTACAACCTGCACCCTTGGAAGTCTGTTCACACTGATTACAAAACATCATATATTTCCCCTCTCTATAAGATATTGTTGATTATGTTTGTCTTATTTGTGGTAATACCGCCCAGGTTAAGGGCTCTTATCCATCACTTGGCCAGTTTCCCTTCTACTATATCTGCTATACTTTCCTGCTGTAATTCGTGCAACAAAGCCGCCTGGGCTCGCCCCAAAATACGTCTCACCTGGCAATCTGCCATATTAGGACAAGAATAACCCGGCGATAAACAAAGATTTAAAGCTAGAGGTCCTTCGATTGCAGTTATCACATCAGCAGTAGTAATCTTGTCTGCAGATACTGTTAGTCTCACCCCCCCTTGAATACCCCGTTGCGTACTGACTAATCCAGCCCGTGATAAAAGTTGCACCGTCTTTTGCAAAAACATGCCGGGTATATCCTGTTGCTCGGCAATAAGCTTGCTGGGTATCAATTCTCCAAAAGGAGATTTAGCAAGTTCAATTAATATCTTAATAGCATATTCGGTCTGGCGTGTGATCTGCATGGTGCAACTCCTTTTCAGACTAAGTTTGTCTTCTTGGTATTGTTTATAATATAATCATTTTTTAAAAGAATGGCAAGTACTTTATTATCTTTTTCTTGCAAATATTAATCCCGTTTAAATAAAAAAAACCACCGTATAGACGATGGATTTATTAATTTCATGGTGCCCGAGGCCGGGGTCGAACCGGCACGAGGGGTAAACCTCGCGGGATTTTAAGTCCCGTGTAAATCACCTTTAACCCCCATTGCTACTGATGTCATTTTTTCGTATATTCTTTTCCGCAAATATTTCCGCGAAAACCAGAAGTGATTATTGACCCTGGGAATATAACTTATACACATTGGCTCATTATTTTGGTGTTTTTCGCTTAGGTGGATTCCGCCTTGGCCCCGCATTGGGAGCTACCCGGTTTGGATTAGGCTCTCCAAATACCCTGGTCAGTCCCTCGCGGGAAAACAAGGTACCCCAGGGCGTCTCGATGTATTCCTCATCCTCGAATTTGCCTTCCTTATGGTTCTGATATATCCACATCCGAGTGAACCCCCACTCGGTGGCTGCCTGGGAAGGGGTTATAAAGTTATCAGGAAGTTTCATTCCTCTTTCTCCCTTTGCGTGTGTTAAGTACATTCTAACACCCCCTTTGCCATTTGACAATCATCTGCATTTGCGGGGTTGTCTGCGGGGACGGCATGCCTGTAGGGTCGTTCCTGCGTAGATCGTCGAGCATATCCAGTACATCCGTTCCCTTTGCATACCCATGCCTGGCCAGCCAGCAACCGATCACAGTCCCGGTGCGGCCATGGCCACCCCAGCAGTGAACATAAACCGTGTGCCCGTTCGAAATGGACGCATCGATGGCATCCAGGATGGCGACCATTTGATTTTTGGTCGGCTTGCCCATGTCCTTAATGGGGAAGCTATACACGCTTACTGGCATTTTTCTTTTTGGCCGCCAGTTCAAGGAGCCTGTCATAATACCATTTAAAGCTCTGTCCGCTCCAGTTCTTTTCTTGGGGCTCCATCAGGTTTACGAAGCAGTCCGCCCCATGCTTAAGCAAATAGTTCAACTTCCGGGTTTCCACCCGGGGAACAATGTCCCCCGGGTATACGCCGGCCCAAAGTTGTTCGGTTACCTGATAGAACCTCTCTTCGGGTTTATATTTCGGCCTGCGAGGCTGCCACCACGTATATTCATATTGGTTTATAGGCTGCTTCATGATTATCCCCCCCTGTTGTTCAGTAAAATATCTCTTTGATGTTCATGCGGGCCAATAGGTTGACGACCGCTTCTATATCTCCAAGCCTGCCCCCGAAGTCGACCGAGTATAATCCATCGGAGCAGCACTGGATAAACATCTTATATTCCTCCCCGCCAATATCCGCTATGGCGGTGGTTAAATCATCGGCCTTTATGGCCTTTTTAATTGCCTCTTTATTCAATATATTCCCTCCTTATTTAGCAGCAGGCTTCCACAAAGCGCTGTATTACCGAGCAGACCATATCTTTGCAGGCTAGGGTATCAATCCACTCCCGGGGGATTCCCTGTCTCCCATATAGAATTCCGGCTAGGCCCCCGGCTACTGCGGCTGTGGTGTCCGTGTCTTCGCCCAGGTTCACCGCTGCCAGGACTGTGTCGGCGTAGTTGTCGTTTCTGAGCAGGCACCACAGGGCCGCCTCCAAGGTGTGTATAACGTAACCGCTAGATTTGATTTTACTGTCGGGTATGGTCGCGATTTTCCCAGATAGTATTCGCGCGAAATGCTCGTTTTCTTTGGGCTTTGCACTAAAATAGGACTGGAATCCTATAACAGCATTGGAATAGGCGGAATACGCCCCCATGCCCTGCGCCAGGTATGCCGCAACTAAGGAATAAAAGCCGCACGCTATCCTGCTTCGGTTATGCCCATGGGTCATGGCCGAAATTAGCCCCACTCTGGCCGGCATATCTGGATTATTCTCAAAAAATAGGGCTGCCGGTAGTATCCTCATCAAAGCCCCGTTTCCGTTATCTGATTCTTTGTAGCCGCCTACCGTGGGAGTGGCGGTTCTAATCATGAGCTGAATAGCATCGCTTGTTGTCCTGCCTATGTCGTAGGCATACCCAAAGGGGGTCATATAGCCATCCTGATACCAGGCAATAAAGCGATTCATGATATCCTCTAGATCATACCCTTTGAGCGCCAGGCTCTCGGCCAGACACAGGGTAAGGCTGGAATCATCCGACCAACTCCCGGGGGGGAGATTGAATGTCCCATATCCGGTCATGCCGGTTATTGGTTTGCATCGTACTTCCTTCCGGCTCCTAAATTGTACTGGTAGCCCCAGGGCATCGCCGACAACAACGCCCATGAGCCCGCCAGTATTTCTGTCTTTCTTTTCTACCATGCAGTCCGCCTCCTTTCATTCCCCCCTGCAAGCATCCGCGTCCGGTTAATACCGCCCCAAAATGCCCGCTTATCCAGACCAAAATCCCTGTACCCATCAAGGCAGATATCAATATAAAACCCACCTGGCTCGGCCAGGATATGCCCCGGGGTCATGATATAGGTCAGAGCTTTGCGGTCAATTCCTTCATACTGAACAGGGAGCATCCGGCGGGTATACAGGCTCGGATACCCCTCGTAACGATCCAGCCTGGGCAGGTCTATCTCGGCTATGGCCCACAGCCCCCCGTGCACTCTTTTGCCAGGGGCCGGGGAGACTGTCGCGAAGCCCATGCCGCTACCGTTCGCCCTGAATTCAAGCCTGTAGCCCGGCAAAATAGCCGAGCCAATAGGCCTGCTATGTGGGCACCTGTGTTCCATCTGGTCCATGTTCAAGTTGCTACCGTAGGCAAAATATGCGTAATACTTCATAAGGTCTGTTCCTCCTCTATCTGCAGGCTTTCCATGCTCGCAAGGATTTTTATGGCAGCCAGCGATCGGTCCTCTATGCTACCGGTTCCGAAGTCTGCGTCCGGTTTAAAAAACCGGCGCAGGTGGTCCTGGAGCCAATCCAGGTATTCTTCCAGGCTATCCTTCGGGTCGAAAGCCTTTTTCCGGAGATCCTCGATGATTTCCACCGGGGAGCCAATTACAGTCCTATTTTCACTTTCGATATATACCTTCATTTTAATATCGCCTCCTTATATTGCCGCCGGGTGCCGCCATGCAGCATTCCCGGGCAAGTTCTTGAGTAAATGGTATCTCGCGGTCTCGAATTCCTCGCCTATCATTCCCAGGCGAAGGAGCCAGCAGCGGAAGGTGTACTTGGGGTTCTCCGCGCAGGGTTTGACCGGCCTGGCCGATTTCTGGGTTATGGCCTGGTGGCTCATAGCCAGGGCAAGCTGTATGTAGGCTTTGACCTCGCCTGCGTGCATAGTGCTGTTGAACATCCGGAATTCGATGGTGCCCTTGTCCCAGAGCGCGTGCAGGTTAAGGCCATGGTATCGGGTTTGGCTATAGTGTTTCGTCCGCTCTGCCGGCCTGTAACCTTTATACCAAATCGCCCCAACGCCCTCCAGGTCCTTGGGCTTCGTGCCGTTCATGTCGGTTACAATAGTGGGCTTAACCTTTTTGCAGTAGTCAAGCCGATTGGCGTTGACTTGCAGGCTCTGATAGAGCATGTCCTCTCGGCTGGCAAAAATATTAATCAGGTTTCTTACGGTCTTAGCGTCATGGTTGGCTGCATCGATGTGTACGTGGAGTCCGCACCGCTCGTTTACCTTCGCCCCGGCTCCGCGCAGGGCTCTGACCACCTCCTGAAGCAACGGTATGTCGCTGTAGGACAGTATCGGCGTGACCAGCTCTACTTTATAATCGGCATCCGCAGGTACCCACCTGCCGCCTTGTTTCTTCTCGGCCCGTATGCTGCTGTCGTGGGCGAGGCGCCATTTGCGCCCTATTTGGTCTCTGGCGTTGAATGCGCCGGTCGGGCCACCCAGTATGCTGGCTACAACGTCTGTTGCCTGCTGCCGGGTAATGCCAGTGAATTCAAGCTCCATTCCAAATCTCTGGCTCTGCATTGTATCAATCCCCCTTGCTTAACATGTGTTAAGTATAATGCTTTACGCATGTAAAGTCAATAGGTTTTAAGCAAAAAAATAGAGCCTCCCCGAAGGGAGGCTTCATAAGAATATTTGCTATTGGGGGGTTACTAAATCGCTGCCTATGCGGATGCTATATGTAGTTCCGCAATGGGTAAAGGTTGCTTCCTGTTTCCCTTGTTCCCATCCTGTTATTTCTCCTGCTCCTATGGCTGCCAGGAAGCCTTTAAGTGGAACGTATGTGGTGTCCTGGAATATTAGCGCGGGTTTCCCCATCGCTTTGCCCCGGGGTACGGGTACATTCAAATATTGCAAAATACCCTCAGCTATAGCCTGTGCCGCCTTGGCTTGAAAGTTTGCGCTTTTCAGCTTCTGCTCCTCACGGGGATTGGATATGAACGCCGTCTCTACCAGGACCGCCGGCATAGTAGTATAACGCAACACATAGAAGTTAGCTTCCTTGTCGCTATCACCGTCTGACAGATCCTTCCGGATCGTGTGTCCTGGGAGATACTTTAACCATGCCCGTACAATCTCCTCTGCGGCCAGATCCGCCTTTCCTTGCCCCGGGGTGGTGTATACCTCCATGCCGTGCGCAGTTGGGTTGGTGACAGAGTTACAATGTATCGAGACAAACAGGTCAGCCCCGCTCTCGTTTGCGAGTACTACTCTTTCGGCCAAGGCTTTGCTCTGGTCGCTAGTACGGGTATACACCACCTTGACATTTGCTGCCTGCAGGATTTTACCAACCTGCAGGGCCATGAGTAGCGCTATATCTTTTTCCCGGGTGCCATTCGGCCCTATTGCTCCGGGGTCGTAGTCGCCATGCCCAGGGTCTATGCATACTATCATAACTTATCCTCCTCTGCCTGGTTCCGGAGCTGCGCTAAAGCATTTTTCAGGGGCTCCGGCAATGGTAGCCCGGCCCGACCAGCGTTCTCCAGAATCGAAAGACCTTCAGTGCCCAGGTAGAAGCCAATCACGGCCATACGGATCACTGTCAGGCCCAAGAGTACGTCGACCTCATAGGCAACGGCCACTAGCACGAAAATCAGAACCTTCTTAATTATCCCCTTGAATCCAACTTCGCTATTAAGCTGTTTTAGTGTGGCCGCGGCCAGCAATCCAGAAAGATAATCGAGTATAACGAATATAACCAATGCTTTTAGCCACACATCCCAACCTCCCATCATTGCAGCCAGGCCCTCAACAACACAGGCCCCCGTAAATCCAACAGTCATCTTGAGTTTTAACCAATCCATTGTTGATTTCCCCCTTCCTCCTTAACTTCTTATTTTCAGTATTTTGCTTCCGTACTGCAGTTCAAAAGTTACCGTTTTACCATTGGATGGAACTATAAATGTTGCGGTTTTGGAATCATTGTCCCATTTTGCCGTCCCCCCAAGAGCCTCAACGATATATCTTACGGGAACTGTTATTCTTCCGGGTGGAATAATGACCGGAGTACAGTCCATTTCAATATCCCGGTTCATTGCTGCCCCCATATCTGTAACACCCCAGCACTCGGTTATGCCCTGGTAACCTGCCGGTATATAGCACCTGCCGGCATCTCCCCACGCAGTACCCCAGGAGTTATGTACAACCCAGTATTCCTTGCCTTTAATGCGCTTCCACCCTACTATGAGCATTTCATGATAACCCTGAATGCTTTCATCCGGTTGCACCACTGACACTATTCCGCCCGGAGGGTGAAAAAACGACGGATAGACAGCTATTGTCAAGGCTACCGGACCCATGGTTGTTAACATCGTTTTAATTTCATTGTCGGTATACGCCCGAACATATGAGAGAATCCTTTGGTCTTTGGCCTTTTCCCTCACCCTACGCGGCAACCATTCCACCCAGGCCTTGCAAGCGGAATATGGGCCTGTTCCGAGCAATTCTTCATATGTGCAAACCCCGCTTTCTACTAGATTGGCAAGGGCCTCTCGGGGATGCATGCCTTCCCCCTGATAGTCTGTAGGCTTTCGATTGCCATAAATAAAACCCGGGCTATATCGCATCCGGGTTCCTCGTTCTTTATATTCATGTTGTTCCTTTAGGGCCGCTAAACTGTACGCCACACACATTGACGTCTGCCCCTGATCGTAAATAGAAGGTGGTTTTTCTACCAGGTGTTCAGGCGGAAAGTCTGTGATAACCGGGGTAAACATAGCAACTGTATAGTCCCGCGTGTCCTGGAGAGATGGTATTGCTGACAGCGGCCTATTTTCATATTGACTCATCGTTCTCATCTCCCTTCGGGATAATATTTTTGTCTTCCTGGGGATGGGTAAGGCAGTAATAGATTTCGTTCATTACTTCTCGTTCCTGGTGCCCTTGGATCGGAACGCGGTCCAGGAATACCAGAATATTGTGCACAACCTGGTCGTTTAAAATAGCCATTATATCCCTCCCTTATAACCCCGTTATAATCCCATCGGTTACAGTTATGGTTTTTTGAGGATTGTCGCCTGATTTAAAGGTACCTGATACACCAGCAGTATTGTTTATGTATAGGCCAGTTGCATTAATTGCTCCGTTAACGTCTAGTTTATATGCTGAATTTGAAGCATAAGTACCAATACCAACATTTTGAGTTAAAAATATCGCTTTCTCTTTACCGATTACAAAGGGATAATAGTTATTGGCTGCATCATATTGATATATAATAGGATGTGTCAACCAACCTAAATCGCTATTTAAAAAGATTTGTGCTTTTCCACCTCGAAGGTTTATTGAACCAAAAGAACTGCCAGAGCCAGCCCTCACAGAAAAAGAATTATCAACAAAAGTTTGATTAATGCCATTACTTAAATCAGCATATACTTCAAATGCTTCTACCCCTGTTTTTGTATTTATTAATTGTAAAAATGCTCCTGCTCCTGCTCCAGTTCCTTCAGTAGCGAATTTACCGACTAGATTGCCGTTCTCATCATAAGTATAAAAATCACCATTAATAATAGCGTCCGTTGCAACAAGTACCCCACTTTGCGTCACTCTAAACGGAGCCTGAGTTCTATCTGAACTTCCCGCCCAAAAACGTATGCTATCAGCACTTGTACCAACTCCTGATATGCCAGCATAATTATTGCCATCAGCACCAACTATCAAGGCATCATGAAGATAAGCGTTTCCTGCTACAATTCGTGGCGAAGCAACTAAATCTAGTCTTATTTCCGTTGCGTCGACCCATTCAGGAGCATAATAACTACCAGGATTTCCTTGTGGACCTTGTGCACCCTGCGGTCCTGTGTCACCTTTAAACTGAATCCTAACGTCATCAGAAAACATAAGGTCAGCACCATCGAACATTAATTTATAGTCGGAATCGCTATTGCCCAGCCGGAAAATACCGTTATTCAGGTTCCATTTTCCCTGAGCGCCGCGTACTGTGCCCGTAACTATCTCGTCCGCGGTGAACCCCTTCCCGGTGCCAAATGTACGCCAGTTCCACTTGCCCTGTGTATCTCTGGCATTAGCGATTGCCAGTAGACCCGGCCCCGTATAGATAGCTCCATAGTCAGGCGACGAGGGGTTTGTGTTCTCCATGATGAGCCCTTTGCCCTCTATCACCTGAGCCTGGGCGTATGATCCAGAAGCCACTACCCGGTTTTTCAGGACATTAATTTCACCATCCAGCCAGAATGTATTAACCCGGTTGTCTGGGGTTATAATAGTCTCAACCGCTTTCCTGGTGCTCTGGAGTTGTCCCAGAAGGGTTTCCAGCCCAGGTTGGAAGTTTGCGATTACCACCTGGCTGCGCCAAGGTTCAAACAGGTATTGATTATACTCCACTATTCGGGCCTTTATGTCTATGCCCAGCTCTTCGTCCATTATCCGAACATCATCGCCAATTTCGAATGCTTCCGAGCCATATTCGAGTAGGTCCTTCAATTCCACTATATCAACTTCATAGCTGACCTCGGGAACCTCCATCTTGGCCAGGTGTTCCAGAGCTTTTGCCTTGAGATCGTCCTCGTCGTCTATCTCGGGCCAACGAACCACGGCCACGAATGGACGCCTATAATAATTGATATACTGGCTTTCCAGATATATCTGGCCGTTGTTTACGGTCGATATATCCATGTCCTCTTCCCCCAAGGGAATGATTCGAGTGATTAGGTTTCGGCTATTAACTGTACGCTGGATGCCTTTTAGGTTTTTACGGTAACGGAATTGGACACCCTTGTCCTGGCCCAACCTATTAAGCAGGCTAATTGTAAAGTTATCCCGGTATAGCTCTCCTCCACACTGATTTATAACCTGATTTATAACCTCAACCGGGTTAGTGTTCGTTAAATCAATGTAGTCTACCGTTGTTGTTGGTTCTACTGTAGCCAGGTGGTGCTCTATGCCGGGAATGTTAAGGGCTTCATGCATGGCTTCGGAAGCCGTCTCGCCTTCCAAAAGAATTTCTTCGTGCCATTCATTAAGCAAGTTGAAAAACACATGCTCGCAACTGACATGGTGCATTACCTCGGCCCCATCCCTGAACGTTTCTATCTGCTTAATTGTAAATAGCTGCCCGTTTGGGGCTTGGATGATGTTCTCAACAGCTATGTTACTTACTTTTTCGTCATTGGCCGGAAAGGAGAAGGTGAGGGTATATTCGCCGTTGATCTTCTCCCTCATGCAGACATCCAGCGCATTCTCAAGTATACCAATACCATAGCCGTATGCCATCGGGGTCACCACCTTCCTATGTCGCAAACCGGTCAAATACTACAAGCCATTTTGGGTTAGCTGACCGATGCAAGGCTTTTCCGTTCGCGGTTAGGTTGCCAACACCGTTTATGTCGATTATTCCATATACGCGCAATAGGCTACTTGGCACAACTATAGCCAAAGCATTAAGGTTGGCAGCAGTATATTGTCTTAATAGGGATAGCGAACTTACATAACCAGTACCGCTCATAATGACTCCGCTAAAATTGCGCTGTATAGATGATACAGCAATGCTGCCAATACCATACAGCCTCCCCTGAGCCATTCTGCCGTTTATAACGGCGACCATCATGCTAGATGCCGCCTGCATATCTCCAGCAACTGGTACGCGGAATATATTTTCTGTACCCAATATGGCAAGCGCTTGCATAGCGGCTTGTACCGGTTGTATGCATTTAGAGTTAGCTTCAATACTGCCAATTCCTTCGATACTCACATGAGCTGGTACCTCTGGAGTATTGTAATCGAATTTGTTGTTGTAATTTAGGTGATTATTATACTTTGCCATTTATGCAACCCTCTCCCGGAAGCCTATGTTAAGCTAATATGGTCTCAACCTCAACGACCGTAAATCCTAATCGGAGCAAAGTACAATTCGGGTCCTCCTTGTACTCATACTGGTAATACTGTATCGGCCCCATGCTCATATCATCTTCACCCACGGTAACCACTTTGTGCGTTTCGTCTGTAATGCCTTCTTCGGGTGGGTTTATTTGACCCACATTCAACCACGCCATTCTGGTATCAAGTAGTAGCTGAAAGTCAGTCTCCCACTCTTCGCGCGGGAAATTGTCTTTCACGTATAGGTAATCTTCCTTGGTATTCAGGTATTTGGGATATCCAATCACTCTAATCCCCTCCTCACGAAAACGTATAATACCGATCAATCTTCTTAATTATGGTCAGGAACGGTATTTTATCCTGGTATTTTTCGATCTGTTCAATCAGAACAGAGGAGCCAGTAAAAACAACGTGCCTATTACCATCAAGCTCAAATTGAATGGTCAGGCATTTTGATGAATTTGATTTCGCGTATTTGCTATCTTTCATTTTAAAACCAATTATCATAATTTCTTTGTTCAAAATATCGTCTATCTTGAGCTTTGTGCCGTCCAAGGGACCTCCTTCCTGCGCAAAATCACTGAATCGTTTAAGCTGTCTTTCCATTGATGTATACCTCCATCAAGGCATCCATATTTAGACTTTGACGTAAATTATAGCTGTTAGCCCACTTTAGCCAGCCATCCGTTGATGCCAGAGAAGACCGATACTGTTCAGTTGTTATCTCTCCGTTTGCCAGTTTTACCGGCAATTCTTTAAGCCGTTTTTTAACCCGCTTTATAGTACTCTTTCTGATTAAAATATAACCACCCGGAAAATGCCTATAGCCCAGGAAGTCTACACCCTGTGAAACAGGGTATAATTCACATTTGCTCATTTCCAACTGCAGCCGTTTCCACAAAAAATTCTCGATAATCTTGGCCATTTCACCTAGATATTTTTTGTCGTTGTAAAATAGCAGAAAATCATCGCAGTATCGGATGTAATCCCTAACATGGTATTTGTGCTTTAATAGTTGGTCTAATTCGTTCATATATAAATTGCCGAGCCACTGGCTGGTATAGTTCCCGATAGGCACATTCTTCCCGCCTGGGAAGCTATAGATTATATCCTCCAAAAGCCAAAGAGTATCTTTACACTTGATTTTCCGCTTTACAATGCTGAATAATATATCGTGGTCAATCGAGGGATAAAACTTCGATATATCGCACTGTAGGCAATAAGAGTTTCGCCTAACAAACTCCATGGTTCTCAGGCTGCCGGCATGAATGCCTTTGCCTTGTCTACAGGAATACGAATCATATATGAACATGGAATCCCATATGGGTTCGACCACATTCATTAAAGCGTGTTGAACGACCCTATCCGGGTCAAAGGGTAATTTATATATAGTGCGCTTCTTGGGTTCGTATATCGTTTTAGGTTTATACGGTGAGGTGGTAAATGTCTTGTTTACCAGGCTTTGCTGTATTCGCCACAAATTGAAGTCTAAATCTACCTCGAAATCCTTAACTGTGTTCTGCCAACCCTTACCTTTTCGAGCCTTTCTGTAAGCGAGATAAAGGTTGTCCGTATCAACTATCTGAGGGAATAAGTTACCGTGACGTTTCATTTTAATTTAATAGGAGTAACTTTCGCTCTTTAGCTACTAGCTACCCCTATCCTCCCGTTTTGTATTTTGCCCCAATTTGAGACAGGGCCAACAGGTCCAGCCAGGAGTTAACTCGACTCCGCTTTCCCCTGTATCCGCGTGCAGCTGACAACTGATATTCGAATTCGTATTCCAGCGATAGTTATTCGCATTCCGTGACCGCGACCCGGAATTCGCGCCATTCGTCCAATTCGCGCCCGCCAGCAACTGACCCGCCAGCCCAAAAATTTAACTTGCCGCGATACGCTTACGCGGGCTCCGCGCGCAGCCGACAACCGATATTCGAATTCGCAGCCCAGCGATAGAAACTCGCATGCCGCGACCGCGACCCGGAATCCGCGCCATACGTCCAACACGCGCCCGCCAGCAACTTGACATCAGCAGCATCACTATATAAATACAGCTGACCTTTACCACCAGTAACATCGCGCCATGCCCAACCTGCAGCGCCACCGTCCCAACGGGTAGATTGCTCATTCAACCACTGATCCATAACCCCGCAGCAATCCTCACAACCAATGTTAGATATCATTCTCCGGTCATTAGTATCCTTATGCCCGCCGGTAGTACCCGGGTCAGCCGAACCAGTAATGTTGGTGCCCTCATTCGAACCTGCCGCGATAAGCTGGAATTCTGTATCTGTAAGTAACTGTTTCTTAACAGCTCCACCGTCATCCACGAAGTCCATCCAGTTTCGGATATCTGTGATGGTTGCTCCATAGACGCTTGCTGTTGACGCTCCGGTCCCGCTTTGCAAATATATGTCTACCCAGATATTAGTTGCCTCGGAATATACCATACCCTCGGGATTGCATACTGGTCGAAGTTTCAGGTCCCAGACCGAGGCCGGTAGAATATCTCCTGCCACATACCCCGATAGTGGGTGACCGGAAATAGTACCTACATCCACGCACAGACAATGGACCCCTGCTATTTTCCGGCTATTACTTGCGGTATAGCCGTTGGGCACCGTAGAATTTGCCGACAGTTTTAGAATCAGCGTAGAACCACTCTCCGGCTGACAGGCATAGACATAGAAGTTTTTACCTGCCCGGTTAGCAGCTGTGGTGTAATCGGTCGGGGATGTTGCGTCCCAGTTGCTGGCTGTACCTAAATTAAGCTCCGCCTGTGATGTTATCCTATAGCCGCCATTATTTATATTTACGGTTAGTTTGTTGGGTGATTGTAAAACTGTATTGGAGTTTGCTTTCTTTGCCCAGGGTATATCCCGTTCGTAGTGTGCGGGCATGGACGCAATAACCAATTGAGCATGCTCAAGCAAATGCTGGTCAAAGGTATCTTTCCTTACTAATTGTATGTCTGCCATATTTATACCTCCCATACATAAATTTCGTCAGCTATTTCTGCAAATGCATTTCCATCACCAGTTTCTCGATAGTAAACATTCCCGGCATCATCGACATAGAGGTATAGCTTAGGCGGCGACTTAATATATACTTCACCGTCCATAGTCTTAAGTGAAGGCGCAAAACCCACTCCCGCTTCACCTGTGACATAGGTAAAAGTGGCCGATACTGCATCTGCAGGTGACAACCGGGGGACAAAAATTACTCCTCCACCCCCGTAATCAATTGTGAAGCCGGTTGTGATCTCCTCTCCGTTCTTTTTTATGATCGGGACTGGATTTGCTAACCAGTTACGTTTTCCGGCTATTTGATATATACGGTACCGATCCGCTTCAGTAATATATAATTCGGAGAGCGCCTGGTCGGTAACTGCCACAACCCGCATATCGAGTATGGTTTCTACCTTACCTACTGCTTCCTGGAGCCCTGCAATGTGAGTTGAAAAAATTTCATCTGAGCCGGGATCTTGCCAATTAGTTTTCATATCAACACCCCTTATGCTAGCATAACTGTAAGCTGCCCAACCTTAAATATTAGCTGGGTTCCGACATCCGCCTGCCGAGCTTTTTCAAGGGCTCCATGGAAGAGCATATTACCTGCCCCCGCTACATCGCTGTCCATCAAACCGATATGGGTAACCGTACCCCAACTCGCGCCGGCCTCGGGAAATTCTACCTGAGCCGAGTTCGATGTCTGGCCGGTAGTCTCGGTGGTAAGAGCCTTAAATGCTACCGGCTGGCGAGCATAAAGCGTATCTCCGGCTGTGGACACCTCATTGGCCAGGTTGCCGGTGTCGGTCGGGTCTGCCGTGAATAATGCAATATACACCGTTGCCGGTGGGGTGTATGCGCTATTGCAAAGCACATGATTTATCAGTTTCCGCTCCAGGTAGTCAGTCATGTTTGCCATTATAGCCACCTCTTTCTCCAGGTAATATTAAGGGTGCAATTCTTATTTATGCTCACATCGTTGTCCCCGGTATAAAGCACCGGGAAGTTTCCGGATATATCCTTCATAGCGCTGGCACCCGCTTTGGTCGCCTGGTACTTTTGGCAATCGATTACCAGGTTCTGGCCTGCTTCTAAGGTACCTGCGTAAGCCAGTGTTTTGTCCTCCACGGTCAACGAGAATCCGGTTATCTGACTACTGGCTGTAATAGTTATTACCGGCAGAGCTTTATAAGTCCCGTTATTCGTGATGATGTATGTTGTCCCTGCGCTAACCGCCTGCTGCCAGGCGTCACCTGTTATTGATAACGCCACGGGATTGTAACGAAACTGAACAGAAAATCTACCTACGGCTACTGTTTGCTCCAGGTCTAATTGATTGGCCACCTTGGCCATATAGTATAGATCAGGCTCGTCATCAAAAATAAGTGCCTCCCACATGGGAGAATAAAGCCAGGCCGCCACCCTGCGTGACAATTTTCTGAGCTCCGGCAGGGTATTGGACGGCATCGTAAATTCAATCTCCTCTATGCGGTCTTTTAATGCCCCTGGAAACAGGATACTGCCGTCCCGCCCTGGAATATCTATGTATTCATCGGCAGATTCCGGCAGCACGATACGTTTTTTAGAGAGCATCGTCAAACCAAAATTGATATAACTGTGCGAATTTCTGAATCTTAAACCGTACACATTATTTCACCCCCCGAGCCCTCCAGGTATTTTCGGCCAAATTGTATATTTCACGCGACATCTGTCTTAAGTCATTATCATTCCTAACGCTAATGGGACCGCTAAATTCAAACGTCATATTAATTTCTCCGGCACCATGAGCAGCAAGGTTATGTCCTCCCTTCAAGGCTGCTGCAGTCAAAGACTCCATTAATATTCCCGGAAGCCTGTCCAACGGAATAAGAGCTTCCGGACCAGCTTCTCCCCAAATACTTAACCTGGGGCTGATGGCAATGCCTCCCTGAGCATCCTTTGGGACGCTTACCGATATCGTGCGTACTTCTGGCCATCTCGGTTGATTGCTCTTTCTGGTAGGAGTAAAATCTGGTCCAAACCACATGCCCCCCTTTGACCAGCTTATGGTTTTTTCCGGGTGTCCTGGTATTGCACTATATGCGTCACCTATGGCCTCCAATTTTTCCTTGAGCGTTGTAAAAACCGTTCCGAGTACATTAATGAAGTTTTCTTGCTTCTGTTTAAGATCTTGCAATTTTGTTACAGTTTCTCCGGCATCTTTCATGGCGGCTTGCGCCGCTGTCAAAGTGCCTTGGGCCGTGGTTATTTGCTGCTTTGTTTGAGTTATAGCTGTCGTGAGTTCCTTAAAACTCATTTCTTTGGCATCGTCAAGAAGTTGCCGGAGTTTCCATTGCTGATCTCCTATGCTAAGCTCATACTGGAGAGCGGCTTTCTGGTTCTCGGTTTCTATTTCCTGTTTCTGTTTTTCCAGGGCCTTGATCCTTTTACGGTACCCCTTCGCCTTGGTTGTTCTTTCTTCGAGTATCTGTAGATCGAGCTCCGCTGTTTTCTGGTCTCGTTCATGCCGTGCGGTATCATACGCACGAGTGCCCGTAATATTGGTCTGACTTAAATCCGATAATTGTTTTTGATAGGTTTGTACGGTAGAATTAGCATCGTCCACAGCTTTTTTGGCAGCAGCAAAAACCGTATTCGCGGCATCCAGAGATGTATTTATTGCCGATAGCCTCGTTTTAGCCTCGCTTAACTCATCACTCCACTGGCCCGTTTGTTCGTCATATTGAGTTAATTCCCGCTGCGCGATTGTAAGGTTAGACTGGGCTTCTCGAAATGCGATTTTAGCCATGTCCAGTTGGTGCGAAAAACCCTTTACCTCTGGGGAATTCTCACCATACGTTTCCGCGGCTTTTTGTATTGCTGTATTGATAGATTTCAGACTCTCATCTGCATAAGTAAGTTCGGCCTCAGCTACAGATACGGCTTCTTCCAGTTTGACCCGTTTATCACCGGGTTTTACTATTTCATCCTCAAGCGCTTTTGCTCGAGCCGTACCAACAGCAACATCCCGGCTTTCTTCCAATCCTTTTAGAGTTCCTGATAGCTCCTCTTTAATATGGTTCCGAACAGTATCGGCAATGCTAAGAGAGGGGGTACTAATCCCAGGGGTACTAATCCCAGGGGTACTAATCCCAGGGGGCTTATCATTATCGCCACTAGGCGTACCTACAGGCGATGGAGGAAGTTCTTCTTCGCTCATATTGTTCGGTGGTGCTGTTTGAGGGCCAATTTTCGGATTTTTAATGTACTGCCCTTCGGCCTTCCAAACATATGTATCTCCATCATCTAAATAAGCTTGTTTCAATTCGGGGCTGTATGTTTGCCACACACTTTCCAAAATGTGATTCCCAATCATCGTCCCTTCTCTGAAATAGGTGTCATATGATCTGCTGTCGTTATACAAAACGGTTTGGTACGGGGTTGGAGGTTGGTTTCCTATATATTGCTCTGTCTCCGCCCAATAGTATTCAGGCTCGTTATTACCCCACCTAACATAATAATATGAACCTGACCTATCTAGGGCTAGCTGCCGGTACTTTTTCCTCAGTAGAGAATAACTTAATTGGTCGTCTGGGGTGTTCAGTAAAGCCGTCCAATCCTCGGTCCCATCCGCATATGCCGGTATATCCAGAGATTTTAAAATTTCTATCGTCTTCTTGTTTGGAATAACTGTTGTGCCAGGGGGCAAATCAACAATCTCTGGCCCTTCTTCGCCAACAAGGGCTGGCCCACCTTTATGCCCAGATGTCCCTCTTGCATAGCCGGGGATTAGTACTTTTATGAAGTCGTAAAATTCTGCCCCATTAGTAATCGTGGTTTTTCCATTTATTAGGCTTGTCCCAGGAATAGTGCTAACTTGTCGCGTCCATGTCCCCTTTGAGCTAGAGAATCGAAAGTACCATTGAGCGTTTTCGTTGTATGGCGTTATAGTGACGCCGGGGATAGTCAGATTCCGCAGTTCGGTTCCGGCGACTGGTCTCCATGATGGCTGATTCCCTCCCTCTATGTTTGACGATTGAGTTTCCCCGCTAGGCGGCTTGGTAGTCTGGCCTTGGTTAGGGGCGGGCGTCTGCCCATTTATAGCATTCCCAGCTTCTTTAGCCGCATCACGTTGTTTTGTAAGTTTCCCCGTTACTTCGTCAATACTATATCCGAGGTTCTTGTAATATGTCTGGGCTGCTGAAAGAGCATAATTGTAGTATATTCCGGCCATTCGTAATCCTTCGTTATACCGTTCTTGCTCGATTCTTAACTGGCCTTCAGCGAACCCGATTTGTCTTTGCAAGTCTTCTTCTGCAGCTCTTTTTTTGCTTTCATACTCATCATTGGCGGCCTCTATTGCTTTCCGCAGAGTCTCTTTTTTGAGGCGGATCTCTTCGTCATGCAACCATTTATCCCATTCCTTCAAAGCCTGGGCTTTTTCCTTAGCCGTCGTTGCAGCTTTAATATTCTCTTGAAGCCTTGCGGTCGTTGCTTCCCGTTCCCTTTTTTCCTCAGCCTCATCTATTGCATCAAGTTCTCTTTGCAATTCGGCAACCTTGCTGTCACGTGCTTGCTGGGCAGCCTTAACAATTGCGTCATATGTTTTCCGGGCACGCTCAAGTATGCCATCATAGGTCTTTTTGGCCTGATCGTATTTTTCCTTTAATAGTTTCTGTTCCTGTTCAAATGCATTTTTTGCACTGGATACAATATCACTATAAGCACGTTGGGCTGATTCTAAAGCCTTTTCGGCATTCCGCTCACTAGCTTTCTGTGCCGCTTCGACAGCCCTTCCATATATAACAGATATCTTGTCCGCTGTTAAACGAGCCTCCGAACCAGCAGTATCGCTTAACATATGCAAGGCATTCCTAAGCCTGTTTAACAACTCCATCCAGGATTGCTCGGATCCGCTCATTACTGTGTCATTCACCTGTAGTAGTGCAGCCCGTAATTCCCCAATAAGGGGTTGAGCGCTATCACCCAAATCCGTAGCCTGGGCAATAATATCCCCTATGCGGTTCTTGAATTCCAGCGCGTCCAATTCGCTTTGTGTGCCTATTATGTTAGACACCCCAGACATTGCGGACTCGACCTGCTGTACAACCCCATCCCAGGCTTTTTTAATTTCCTCGGCTGCATCTTTCGCGGCCTTGCCTGCCTTTTGCATGCCAGCCGCTGCGGATGGCCCTACAGATTCGACCGCCTTGCCCGCATCGAGGCTATAGGACGACAGGTCCCGATATCTGCTGGTTAAGTTTCCAAGTTTATCATACAATTTATCGAGTTCGGCTTCGCGAGACGCGGCGGCTCGGTTCGCTGATTTTTCATCCCAGTATTTTGCCCCTAGCTCGTATATGGCGGCTTCTTTCTTCATGCCAAGGCCACGGGACATAGTTGCAGCAACTCTGTTTATATCAGCAGCACGGTTGTATACCCAGACCAACATATTTGCCCACAAACCATAGGCCTTTGTCTCGTTTTTAAGGCTTTCAATTCTTGCTTGGGTAGATTGTATTTTCGTGATAGTATGCGCTGCATCAGCTCGCACCGCTTCCTCAATCTTCCCTTTAATCTGGGTTACCTGTGAGGCTTTGGCTTTCAGTTCAGCATCAAAGGCCTTAGCGGAGTCATTTGCCGACCTGATGTGCTCTGCCCCTTCTTCTCCTATTAACGGGATCAACTCTTGAGTCATTTGGGCCAGCTTTGCCTTAGCCACAGTTGCCTCTTCCGAGCCTTTTTTGGCATTATTCAGGGCCTTATCAGTCTCGACATATTTGCCTTTTAATTCTTCTAGTTGTTTTATCTCTGATTCCCGCTGGGACATTTCGGCCTCCAGCTGAGTGCGCTTTCCATCCCGGGCCTTTATCTCTTTCTCGATGCTCTCAATGAATTTCTCGTTTGCGGATTTGGCCATCATCAGATAGGTGACAAGGGCACCCAGAGCAACAACCAGGACACCGATGCCAGTGCTTACCAATGCTGCCTTAACCATATTCTGAGCCTCTGCTAGGGCTACAGAGGCTGCCGCCGCTGCCCGCTGTTGAGCCGCAAGGCCAGACACAGCCCTACCTGCAGTTACAAAAGCAAAGGCTGCCGCCTGCCCTCCGCTAGCAATCTTCATCGCCGTCCAGAAGTTCATACCCACAGCTGCTGTCGCCACCATGGCCCCACGGAGAGCGACCATAGAACTCGTTACCATAGCGATGCCAGCAGGAATTCCCGTTATAGCCTTCCAGGCCACAAAAGTGGTCAGCACCCCTGCCCCCACTTTTGATACCGTTCCAAGTATTTCTGCAAGCCGCCCCAGGGATTCTCCGAGGCCTTGTGCCCATTGCCGGAGTTGCCCGCTTGACTGAAGTTGCTCCAGGGAACCGGCTACGCCAGAGACGGCTTTTTTTAGTTCTCCAAATACTCCTTCACCAACATCGGTCAGCACCATCTCCCCGACGTCCTTAATGGTTGACCAGAGCCCCATCATTGTCTGGCTCTGCTTATCCATCATGTTGTCGAATTGCTCGTTCATGCCAGCGGTCAGAATCTTGATAGCCTCGTCCGCGGGTACCAGGCCCTGCTGCACCATCTTCTGTACTTCGGCTGTACTTTTACCGATGCCTTTTGCCAGGATGTCCCAAGCGCCGATTCCGGCCTCTGTTAGCTGCAGCATTTCTTCGCTCATTACCCGGCCCTTTACCTTCATTTGGCCAAGGGCCATTGATATTCTCCCTATGACCTCCGCTCCGCCCCCGAGCCCGGATGCGGCATTTCCTATGGCAGTCATCATAGGTAGAATATCCTTGGCTTCGAACTTGAAGGCCAGCAGCCGTTTGGCATACTGCTCCAGTTCCGTATACTGGAATGGTGTCTTGGCCGCAAACCGGCGCATATCTTCTATGAATGCATTACCTTCCTTCACGCTTCCCAGGAAGGTAGCGAAAGCTACCTTACTCTGCTCCAAATTTGCATTCAGCATAATGGCTTGCTGCCCCAAATTTTTCATGCCATTCACCGCAGCACTAACTGATGTCCAAAGCCCAAACCCCGCAGCCACTCCTACAGCTTGCATAGCCAGGCTTTTGAGCACTCCGCCGGTTTTTTGCCCAGCCTGGTCAATGCCCCTGAGTTGGCGGAGAGCATTATCACCGCCATTTAAGGCTATTTCACCGTAGAGTTTAAATAGTTCCATGTGTCGCGTTCACCCCCTTCAAGCGGGATAATACATCCTGAGCCTTTTCAATGGCATTTTCCCCGGAAATAACCTCCGGCTTTTCGCCCAGGCCAATAGAATCCAGGTATTGACTAAAAGTCACAGGTTGTTCATAAGGTGTTGTTAGCCATGCATGCCAGGCAAAGTCAAATAATCGTGCCTTGTTTTCCTTCGCCCGGGCCGTACCAAGGATATCTAATATCTGCAGAAACCGGGAATACGGACGGGAGAGAATATATTCGTCATCCCATCCGTATCTTTGGGAAATTACGTCTAAACATTCTGCCAAAGAGACCCGATCGCGGCTATCGTCCGGCTCACTGCCGGAAAAAAAGCCTTCATATCCTGTTGCTGAGGTAATATCTCTAGGAAATCTGCCAGGGCTTCCGGAGATAGGTTTAGGAATTCCTCTGCTGTTATCCCTATTAGGGGAGCATAAAACCCTGCAAAATCTTCCGGAGCGTTTAAAAACACTTTCAAAAACAAGAGCCCCGCTTCGTTTACAGATGGGGCATCCGATAATTGTGTACTTAGTTTATCCATTATCTCGTTGACCATATTCGAAAACGAGAACACATCTCGAACCGTCACCCGCCGCATTACATATTGTTTACCTGCCAGGGTAATTTGGGCTCCTTGGTCCAAAATTGCCTTGGCATCCTCGCCTTTTTTCTTTTCAGCCATTTTAAAAATCCCCCTTTATGAATTGAATAGTCAAATCCGAAAACTATATGGGAGCATACATCTCCCACGGTGGTACGAACGGGCTCTCCTGAGAGTAATACCCGGTGAACTTAACCTTCAAGGCGACGGTCCCCTTCCCATCCCCCAGAGGAATTTCTACCGGATCGGTAGAGAGAGCATTTTTAATTACATAGCATATAGGCTGTTGACTGCCGGATATCTCACCTACAATTGCAATACTGGACACATGATCGCCGGCACTAACAGCACCCAGGCTACTAATTTTTGCATGGGTGGCAGGTGATCCATAATTCTCCTGCTGAGTTCCCCGAAGCGCCAGGAGTAAATTATCCCGGGTGATCTCCACCAAGTTGGCCTCAATGATAGGCACCTCTTTGACAACCCGGGTGGACCCCTTCAACGGGCCAAGTAAACCGTCGATTTCAGGCTCGTAATACTCCCGTTCTATCCGGAAGGTATTGCCTCCGGACGTTGCACCAACCAGTGTCCCGGGAGAAGCAGGGTTGACAAACTCTTTATACAGGGCACCGGGGCCAATAAGCAGGTTCTGCATGGTCTGCATAGTTACTCCGTTTCTCATTATCTTACCTCCTTATACTGTTCGTTCGATGACCTTCCGCCATCTGTCTCTCCACAACTTGACATCAAAACACTCAACGGCCATTTGTCGGTTGCGTCTCCCATACCGTTCCATCATCTCTGGGTTGCTTATCATTGTCTTTAAGGCCGGGGTCAACAGGTCGTGATTCAGATCGACCACTAGCCCATTCCACCGGTCTATTACCAGGTTTGGAAGTCCCCCAGCTGGCGTGGTAATGATCGGGAGCCCGGTTGCCATAGCCTCCAGGCAAGATAGGCTGGTGCCTTCCGCTGCTCGGGTAGGTATTACGGCAATGTCTGCTTCCTGATAGACTTCCGGCATTTGTTCCATTGGTCGCATGATTGTCCTGACATTGGGTTGGTTTTTTTCTTGGTGCTCTGCCAGCAATCCTTCGGCATCCTCAGAAAACGCCTGACCGCATAGCAGGAAGTCGCACTCCGGGAAATCAGCCGCGAGAAGCATGAATTCATTTATGCCCCTTAACGGAACCAATCTCCGGGGGAATAGCACCTTTGTTTTATGCTCGGGGTTCCATTTTCTAACATCAGGCCTAAACAATTCCGTATCAACGAAATTCGGGACATAATGTACTTTTCTCTCTGCCCCCGGCTCCATTGCGGCCACCACATTCCGGACGTTTGTGTCCACGGCTACGCAAGCATCTACCTCTTTAATACCGTGAAGTTGACGCCGGAAAAACTCGGTCCGGTTTTCTCCCCAAAGAATAGTCGCCAGGGATTCGGTATAATCCCAGAATATTCCGTGGTTGATGCTGATACACGGAGATTGCACCGCCGGCCAGGCCAGGAAAGATGCGAAGTATATCCGTAGGTCAGCCCCCCGGGCCATCTCGTAGAAGGCGTGGTTCAGGTTTGGAGCCACATGCAGTTCCCATGTATCTGGTACCGGCAGACATTCTATGGGCACCCCATTGTATTGTTTATGAATGATCTGGTCTCCATGCATGGCCTGATAAACGGTAACTTCGTGACCATCGGCCTGCAGAAATTTCACAAGGTCTATTAGATATCGCTCAGCTCCCCCGAAGATGATCCGGTCTTTCCCGTGTATCTCCTTAACCTGCTGGAAAAACACACTTGTCAATATAGCAATCTTCATATTTCTCCCCCTTTTCCCCTCTTTAAATTTTATGGCAGGGCTGGCCGCCAAGAGGGAAAAACGACCCAGGCAAAATGCCTGTGCCCTGCCAATTGTTATTTCTTTTGAACAACAACGATTCTTTCAGGAATATTAAACCACCATATACCCGGATCGTAGTACGGTTGAACTGGAAGCACCTGTCCCCCTGTCTTCATAAACAGGCTTTCCCACCAAGCCTGGGGTTTTACGGTGATATGCGTTCGATCCGTGTAATCAGGGATTTCAAGAGTTAATATATTAGTTACGACCAGCCCTCGGGAAACCCGGAGCAACTCCCTGCACACCGTGGCGGCTTCATCCTCCGGGATATGCTCCAGGATGTCCATTGCGGTTACAACGTCAAAAGCGGCATCTTTATAAGGCAATGCCTGCACCACCCCTTGTACTAACCGTTCCGACACATCCGCCGGGGCATTTTCGATAGCGTATGCAGAAGCATCCATCCCGCAAGCATCGACCCCCAAATCTACCAGGGCTTTTACCAAATACCCCTTGGCGCACCCAACATCGAGGAGCGTCCCTGGTTTGAAATGCTCGCATATATGCCTGGCCGTTGCCTTGAAGTAAGTACTTAGTCTATCCCAGGTATACCCGTGGTAACTGCTCCCTTGGCCCCCTGCCTCGTAATAGTCCCGGTCATATATGGCCGATAACTGATTTAAGTCAGCTATACAGATCCCCCCTTCCATAGCGGACTATAAACCGCTGGTGCAGGTGTTGCACCCCGTCCTCTGGTTCCGGCACCAGGCCTCCAAATTCGCGGTATATGCCCAGTATAGGTATGCCCGCCACGCTAACCGGCTGGGCAAGGAGATATTCAACCCTCTGCCTGATCCCCAGGATCGGGGCCACACTATTCCCGCTTACGAATGAATCCAGGGTATAGACCATCCGCTCGGTTGCATCGGTCTCTTCCGGAGTGGCAGAGTCAGGTCTTATCACCATGTAGGGCATCTTTGCCCCGCTCGGAGCAAAGCCCATAAAAATAGCGGGGCTGCTGCTCCCCGCTGGGTATTTGCTCAATCTCCCGGACAAATTACTATCCTGGGCCATTCTCGACCATAAGGCTTTTAATATGGCCTCTAACATCAGCCTCCCCCCAGTATACGCTTAAGTTTCAAGCGCTCTTTTTCGTATGTTGGCATCAGAAACGGCCTGGGAGCCATGTTGCGGGTGCCGAATTCCAGGTGGGGAGCATAATCGAGGCTAGTTCCCACCCGGCCTAATAACCGCAACCCGCCGCCAACTATAACATACTTAATACTATTTCTCAGCCGCCCGGTTCTGACTGCAGGCGGTTCCCCAGGTGCTGATGCCGTATAGTAAGCATGTTTGGTACCCACTACCCGGTAAACCCTTCCATGTCGCTGACCGGTCAGGGTCTTTTTGGTCTCATTAGTCAGGTGGACGCAGGCTTTTTCCAGGTTGCTCCGGGCCAATTGCACTATGAATTGCTCACAGGCTGCCCGGTTGCTTTTGTATTCAAATCCCATCACCGCACCTCCTCGCAGACCAGTTCCAGGTGATGCCCAGCCTCCGATGGATCAGTTATGCCGTTTATCTTAAGAACCCGGGTACCGTATATAAGCTGGTCTCCCTCGCATACATCTGCCCCGGATGGGGCTACAACCATATGGCTGGCAGCTACCCCTATCTGGTTGTACTGCGCCCGCGTGTGGGACGACGTGGGGGATATCCGGGCCACTGTTTGTCCGATTTCCGTACAGATGGTTTCAAAGCCCCCCATGCCGTCTGGAGTATTTACCTGGCGACGAATAGTCACGGTCTTATTCATCAGTTGCATCAGGCTCATTTGCACATCACCGGCCTTATGCCCCGGATAGATGTAAGCCTTCCCAGGATTCGCTTGCGCTCAGCATGAATATCCTTCGAGCTGTGTGAATATCCCCCGATTGATTCGCTCTGCTCAACTCCCATGTCGTTGATTGCCAGGCGGCAGAGGTCGATGCAGACCCCCTGGCAGACAGCCAATACCCCGGGTGAGTCAGCCATGGCATAAGTCACCCGGGTATGCGAAGGCCATTTGCCAGATCGGGGATCTGCCTCAAAGGTAGTCAACCAGCTTTCATAACCCCGTGTGCGGGTTATGATCCGGCCATCAAGCACATATGTTTCCGGATCAATGCTCGGGTATCCAGGCTGTGTCATATCCCGGATTACGATAGTGCTGCCGTCCGGTTTGAATGTCAGGAACAGGGTCGGGTCCGGAGTGTGAAAATCATCCACCATCGGGCTGCCTGGTTCCTTCCCCAAAGCCAGGGTAATGGCTGCCGATTGCTCCCGGATGATATCCGTCAGAGACCCATCGTCCAGGTTGCTGGCTACCCGGGCTTTTAATTTGCTCAGTGTAACATAGTCCATGGGGACACCCCCTATTCAGCAACCACCCTGGTGAAAAATACATAGACATTGGCCTTGCCGGTAGTGCCAATCGCCCCGTCGCGTCCCAGTTTAGCCTTGACAGTGGTATTTGCCGCGGTCTTGTATAACACCGGGCTTCCGTTTTCATTGAAGCCCAGAGCTCCGCCATTCACCGACGCAGACGGCACCAGGTTATCTGCAGATGCATTATATCCGACAGATAAGGCCGGAGAGCCGCAGTTAAAAGCCTGTGCGACCTCAACCACAGTTCTGGTGATTAAACATCCAGCAGGTAGTACAATCACATCAACTGTTCCTTCGCTGGCCAGGGCCACGGCCCCGACACTGATATTGTTAGACACACACTGTTCTACTCCCAGTGCTCCAATGTTCCAAGGTTGTAAGCTCATCGTCTATTTACCTCCTTTTTTTCTTGGTAGCGGGCGGGTCGGGTTCAGATGTTTCTTCCTCCGCGGCCTCCGCCATTTCCTCCCTCGGGGCTTGATCTCCTGTGAGTTCTGGAACCTCTTCAGGTCCCGGTCCCTCTACAGAGAAATACCCGGTCGCCAGCAGCTTCCGGGCAATCTCATCATCAACTTGCACCAGAGGGTTACCTGCGGTGGCCTTAATCCCCTGCCCATCATATGAACCGAGTTTTCTCAGCCTTAATACGACCATTCTAATCACCTACCGTTGTCGGGATGCCGTATGCCAAAACAACAGCATCAAGTTCTTGGATAATCGGGTCATCGTCAAAGTGAATGACATAGAACCGTTTATCCTGCATGATGGCCTCTTTACCCTCAGTGGTCTTGCGCACCCGGACGTCATAGGTCCATACGGCTACAAAATTCTGGGGGTTTGCCAGGATAATTATGTCTTCCGGCATGCTGGGCACATCAGCGAAACCATAACCCAGGGGACGGTTGACCTGGTCTCCGGCACCCAATAGGGCGGCATCGCCAGCACCGGTAGCCCGGTTGGTCAGGTATTCAGTCCAGTATTCCTTGCGGCCAGGCGCGCAGATCCATTTCAAATCCGCGCCTTTGTATTTATTTGGTAGCGCCCGGGTGATTTTAAACATGGTCGCCTTGTTGAATTTCCCGTCTCCAGAGCAATCCACTAGATGGGCTCCGGCGCCGGTCTTGATCTGTTTGATCCAGCCAGTGTTGATGTTCAGAAACGGATTGTCGCTGGTTTCGTCACCATTGAAGTGCAGATCCTCCAGGTCAATGCCGGTCTGTTTGGTCATCATCTCCATGACGATGTCCTCAAAGTGTTCGCCTTCGATGTTTTGCCGCAGGGTTTCCTCGGTCAATTCCCAAGGTAGCCTAACCGCCTGTGTCAGATACTGCAGCTTGCCAGTAGTAATACCAGCTCTGTAGTTGTCGTCCACATCCTCGGTCTTTTTCCGGAGAATGCGGCCTCCGATGGCGATCTTATCGAGTTCACCCTGTTTTACTACCCGCTGTTCCTTGCGGTGCAGCTTCGAAAACGGGGTAGACTCGAAGGTCATCATGAAAAACTTCTTCGCCTGCTCGGGGTTTAGTAAGCCCCCTCCGGCAAGCGAACCGGTGTCAATCTTGTTAATCAGTTCCTGGTTGGTCATTGCCATTTTTGTATCCTCTCCTCTCATAAAAATAGGCACAAAAAAAGAGCCTCTATGGGCTCGGGATATGGATTGTTGACAGGCTTAGAGAACGCCAGCCCAAATGCTCTGGTTTTCGTTCTTTTTTACATCGTCTTCCTGGCCCTCAGCGGATTTCTTAATACCGCGGACTTTTTCGACTACCTCAATGCGCTCTACCAAAGGGGTAACTGCAGATTCCACGGCTTCGGTAATCATCTTCTTGACCTCTTCGCTGCCTTCGGCTTTGGGCTCTTCCTTGCCCTCCAGGGCTTCCAACCTCTTGATCACGGGGTCCAGTGCCTCCGTTACCAAGCTTTCAATATCCTTCTTTTCTAGTTTTTCCAACTCTCCTTCTCCTCCTTTCTCTATGGGTTGTCCCCCTTCGGCCTCCTGTATAATGTCCCCCAGGGACTGGTGTGCTGATTTTAAGCGGGACAGCCGGTCGGTGCTTATCTTGGCCCCGGCTTTTCGGATTGCGGTAGCCTGGTCTACCATCCCTAACATCCAGGCAGTAAACTCTTCCATGCTAACCTCGAGTGCGGCTTTCTTATCGTCTTTGGTCAGGTCTTTATCGCTTAGAACAGCTGTAATCGTATCATGGAGTGAGTCCCCGGCTCGGTACAGGTTAGAGCGTATGTCTGATGCCGCCATATTGGCCGCAAAGGACGGGGCTACTGTGGCCGCCTTCATCAGTTCCATGAATTCATCCATCGAGCCGCCGATATCCTCCATGGTCTTTTCCAAGTTTTCTTCCTCGTCTATTGTTCCATGTATCGCTATTTTCAGGGCTTCTGTTGCCACCTTGCAGACGGTTTCCATCTCATTATTTTTGGGCACTTCTTTTTCACCCCCTTCCCGCTTGACGATTAGAAATTTCTTGCGGTTGGCAGCTTTGTCAACCCCGGAAACTTCTGTTATGTCCATATTGGACAGTTTCTTAGGCATATAGTCACCCCCCATTTGCTATATGTAAGGCCCTCTGGAATGCAGTCTCATTTCCCCGGGCCTCGACAACTTCGCTTAAGGCCTTCTGAAACCCGGTTGTAACCGGCGGCGCTTCTATGCCGTGTACCTCCTCCCGTTTTCCAGTACCACCCATGCTGTACCCGGTAATCTCCCCGGCCTCGACCTTCTGGAACATATCCTCTGACCAGACTACTCCCAGGAGCCAGGTGCCCTTCGCAACCTGTTCCCCCTCGATTTCCATGTCAGCTGGCGCACAGTAGCACTCGACTATTTCCCCCAGATCGTCTGACCAGTCCTTATGCATGTGTCCCAGGGCACCTTTCTTAATCTTTTTACCCTGCAACCTCCGCATGAACCCGTGGCAGGCTTTCTCAATCTCCGCGGCATCCGTAAAATCCCCCTGGGAATCAACCTCATCCGGACTATATACCACCCCGAGAGTATATCGTTGCTTGCTGTCGCTCTTTAGGAATCCGGGCACGTTATCACCTACCTCCACCAACAAAAAAGACCGTCCTTTTAAGAACGGCCTTTTGCCTGCTAATATCCCGTTAAAACACTATACCTGTGTAATTCTCAAGAGACGGGTCGGCTACTTCCTTCGCTCCTTCTATTATAGCGCTCGCCCGCGGCACTTCCTCTGGATCGCAATAATCCCAATAACCGTGCTTCAATATTGAACCCAAAGACATGGGCGGCGATATTACATGTTCCTTTATCCAGTAGATTCGCCCCAGCGTATCTCCTTGAGCATCGGGATTTGGCGTCTTTGTATCAATCAAGTATGAGGCATATCCGGCGGATGCTACTATTTCCCATTTACTTGTATCTTCTTTGCTTTTGCTCATCCCTGCATCCCCCTTTCTTTTTTTAATCATATCACTTTACAGGCGTAATGTCAAACCACATTTGGCCAATGCTATTTTTAATCGTCCCGGGTCCCCTCACTCCATGGAATACCTGCCTGATCTAGCATTTTAGTTAATTCGCTATTTCTCGTTCTTGAGCCAAGTAAGGAAACATGAGCGATATCGTCCCGCGTAATACCGCCATGATACTGAGCTTCTACATATGCTCCTGACCGCAGGTCACCTATCTTTTTGGCTTTTAAGGGGTCGCGGTCCGAATGTGGAGATAGCGCCAAGTAGCTGCTCTTATCAATAGATGTTGCCTTAAATGGCACATAACCTCTACCAAGACTATCACCAAATGTTATTGTCGCTTGTTCCTTAACAGATGGTTTCAGTGTTACGCACACTTGAGGGCCGCCGTGTTCGGTACCATACCATACGTGGCTTCCTGAATCCCCCGTTCCTGTCAGATACCCATAAACAGGATGTTCTTTCCAACTGGCATTCCTGTCTATACTAAACATAGTCTGCTCGGCATATGCCCTAGCACCTTCCGGGCCAGGGGATAATGCTCCTCCAGATTTTTTCGTTGCATGCTGATTCTTAAAATATCCATCGCTCGTGGGATTTACAATCTTATCTCCCAGGATATTGCCATCAATTCTAATCTTAAACTCTGCATCCTTAACTAGTTCTTTAATTTTAGCTGCCGATGCCTCTAAATATTGATCTGCTGACATCCCGTGCTCTCTTGCATGTCTTTCGATTTTTCGTTCCGCCTCTCCTTTTTGGCGTTCCAGCCAACTCGCCTCGGGCTTAATAGCTGCCATTGTGGCCTTTATATCCAGTTTAGGGACCATCTTGGCTTTATCAGCCAGGCTGTATTTTTCCTGCAAAAATCTATCCGCAGCCGCAGGGGACAATTTTTCCGGAGATAGTTCGCCTCCCGCATGCTTGCGCAGCAAAGCATATTTATCAACCGGGCTCATTTTGTCAAGCTCGGCCATGCTTTTTGGTTCTTTTGTTCCATCGGGCAGGATTCCCTTGCCAGTCTTTTCGTGCAAGTGATAGGCCAGGGCTGCCTTGCTCATCTTTTCTGGGGTCGCTATTCCTGCTTTTGCTGCCATTTCTTCCAGGTGTCTGCGCTTCATGCTGTGGGTCTTTTTGACCGTACTGCCGATGCTATCCTTAACCTCAGCCATAGCTTTTGCCTGTGCGGTCTCCCTGGCTTTTTTGGCAGAGTGAGACGGGGACTCCCATCCGGCCAAGCTGCCTTTATGCTCGCGCATATATGCTATTTGAGATTTTAGATCCTCCTGAGATATCTTGTGCCCGTGATGCTGCATAGCCAGAGCTGTGCCAAATCTTTCCCCAGCCCTCGTATGAACAGAGTGTGCTCCTCCTGCACTCGAAAACCGGCCACGCTGATCATGATACGGATTAAACTTCATGATTTGGGCCATGTCCAGGTACTTTGAGATGTCAGTCTCTGTGGCTTTCTGTAACTCAGCATATTTTTTAATCCAGCCAACATCGCGGTCTTTGTAGGGAATATGTTCCTTGGGACTGCGGTTCCCTGGCATGTGCTTCAATATGATGTTTTTGTTTTTATCTATTTGTTTTAAGGCCTCATTAAAGCGCATTTGTGCTTATTCCTCCTCGTAGTTGCATAAGAGCGTACATCTGCAATTTATGTTATAATAGAACAAATGTTTTATTGAGGTGATTTAATCGGTTAGGTGGCTCCCGCAGGACCCAGATTATTTTGTTAGCGAATATAATAAAGGGCGACCATTTCAGTCTCTTGCAGACGAATATGGTGTTTCCGTTGGTACAATTCAAATCAGATCATTTGGGGCGCTGGTTCCGTTGTTGCTGGGGGAACTGAACGTGACGCCAAAATCCTTATAAGACCGAAAAAATGAGACAACAACGACAATTAGGATGGAGGCTTGGCCCCAGGATATCCCCAGGGAACACCTCATCAATCCCTATGGTCATGCCGTGTAGGGCAAAGCAGCTCGGGCACACCCTCTCGTCCAGAGCACAGTACCAGGTCTTGGTTGCTACCCCCGCCCTTTTGGCCGCTGATAAGCTGCCCATATTAGCCGCGTTGGTGGTCTCCGTCCTGGCAATCATGAAGCTCCGGTACCGGCTAGCCTGATCCATAACCTCACGAATCCTCCGGGCGATGTCCTCTACCCCTTCCGTTTCCCAGGCCTCATCCAACTGCCTGCGCAAGGCTTGGGTGGTGGTTTCATTTATTCCCTTGGCCAGTTCAAAGGCGTGTTCTTCGATCCAGGCTCGGAACGCTTCGTCTATAGGGTCTATCTCCGGGTCCCAACCTTCCAGGTACATTTCCGCAAACATAATAAAGGTTTCTTCCAGTATAGGAAGGACCTTGTCAATGAATTGTTGTTGCTCGGCCAGGGGGTCTATTATGCCATCGAACCAGGCCTTTTTAATCGGTTGCACCATTTCGTGGATATGCACGATTTGCTCTTGCGGCGGAAGCGCCCCGATTATTCGCTCCGCCTGGGCTCGAAAAAATCCGCCACCGCTTTCTGGAGTTTTACTTCCTGCTGGTGGTGGACGCCAACCCAATCGGTCCAGAATTCGTCATCCTCTGTTTCAGTCTTTGCAGCCTTGTTAAACTGCTCTGTAGGGCTTTGCTTCTGGCCGCCCCCCTTCGGACCTTGTGGCGCAACAGGCGGCCCCTGTGGCGATCCTCCCGGTTTTTGTGAAGGCTGCAGTGGTTCCGCTCCGACCTCTTCCCCACTCGGGTGGAAGAATTTGTTTCCCTCGGCCTCTAATTCTTTCGGATAAGGGGCCATGCCTATAATGCTCCGTCCCTCGTTGAGGTTCATTAGTCGATTAGTAGTAGCCTTGATGGCATAATCCAGATCGGTCATCTCATCTTCGGTATCAATATCATTCAGCTTCCACTTCCACCCTTGTAACTCCCAGAAAGAAAAGAAATGGGCATTTAGCCGGTGTTCCAATATCTCTTGCCCCGGTTCTACAACTGACCGCTTATATATCTCGGTCATTTCTTGGGCTGTCGTTCCGCTTAAGGAGCCGGTAACCGGCCAACCTATCCTATATGGCGGCACCCGGTGAGCTATGCATATCTCCAGAGCATTATCCTGTCGGTAGCCCCGGAAGCTGGCATCCTTCATATCCGAGGTCAGTTTCTCCAGCCTCGCCTTAACTCCGTCCGCCTCAGAAGGTATGGGCAATATAGCCAGCTTGTTGTGCTGCCCCTTGCTGCCGGAGAAAAAGGCCATCAGATCCCTTGCCACATCAGGGGCTACATCCGCCCCCTCAACTATAAGCATGCTGTCCGGGATTGTCCGGTCCGTGAAAAACCCAATATTAAAATCCCTGGCCGCCTGGCTGCCAACGATGGCCCCCAGGGCAGCTATATACTCGGGGATTCCATAGAAAGCGGAGCGCCCGCCCGGTTTTTTGATTACCAGGAGGCTGCCAGCCTTCTTCTCCTCCGGGAGTCCCTCCCCGGGTTCCCCGGTGTCCATATCGTATTCCTGCTCATCCAGTATGTGCTTGAACCAGCGGAGCTTGCCGCTGACATATTGCGCAAATCTCTTTCCGTCCTTATGGGCTCGAAGTGTGTGCGCCGGTACATGGTACAATTCAACCGGTAATCCGCGCCCATCGAACACCACTTCCATGGCGCACCACTTAAGTATCTCGTAATCCTCCCACATGGCCCGCAGGATTTCCTGGAAAGACATTGACGCATTGCAGGTTTCCAGCATGGCCTCTATCTCGTCCTTGATTTTTGGATCAGGCTCTTCGTCGCCGTCTTTTGTCACCCATTGCCAGCCCAGGCCCGCAATATCATCGGCCTTGGCGTCGATGCAGGCAGAGTGAATGGGGTTGCTCTCCTTCAGCTCCATGAGACGGTCAAAGGGATATATGGGTTTGACCAGGCCATATTCACCATACATACGACCAAACGGATCGGCGGGCATCTGTTTGGAGCCGCCCATGGCCTTCCTGGTGCCGGCCTGCATTGTTATTGCTTTGGTTAGTGTTTTAGTTTGGCTCATATAAACATCGCCCCCTGTAAAACTGGCTGCTCGAATCTAAGACATACTGTTTCTAGCCAGCGAATCCGTGCTAATCGTTCTTGCTGGTTATCGCCATCAGAAAGCCTGGCCTGTTTGTCTCTATACCGATACAGCCACCATGTGCTATCTGCAGTGATAAACGGGAAACTAGCGAGCATTTCCCGTTCAGTTAACCCAAGGGCATGGAATCTCCCCTCGGGAAATGCGCTGAAAATAGCCGAAAACCAGGTGTATTTTAAACTTCGCCTTAAGCCCACTGTTCCGCCCAGTCCCACAAGTGGATACTTCAGAACCATCTTGGCCAATATTCCAAAGCCCTCTCCATAGTGAAAAACCGGAATAGGACTGAGCCCCTTTTTCTCTAACCAGGCTTGATTATTTGCCGTGGCAACAGGTTCGCCAACCACGTCAAGATTAAAGTATATATTCGGCTTTGCCTCCTGTAGCCATTGGGCGTATTCGTTTATATCAATCTCTAGACCAGCCTTCCATGCGGAAAATGCCCCGGAGTCGGCCATTACCGTAAAGCCATGTTCTCTAAGTAACTTCCAGCATTGTTCGCTTGGAGGAGAGGCAAAGCTTACCAATGCCCTCCGCACGCCGCTTTTTATTAATGTGCGGATGGCATTGGGCCTGTCACAACCTCCGTAATATATCCTCATCCAGTAATCACCTTCCCTAATACCTTTTTGGCTGGTGTTGGTGCAAAAGCGAGGGCTACCGCATCCGCCCGGTCTGGGCTCGGTAGCCCTCGCTTTTTCATGTCATTCTTTGGTTCTATCCTGATCTGCCCCCGGCTGGTGTAGGTGTACCTCCGGGACGATAGCTGCGCCATCAATTCTTCATCCGGTGGCAACCCGATTGGATCAGGTGCATTAGCAGGGTCCAGTCTTTCCCGCAAGGCCCACCAGTACTCAGTGGTCAGGTCGTAAAATTTCTCTTTATTTTTGGGTGCCCGGGACACTTCAATTCCAACTGCATTTACCTTAAGCTCTTTTAACCGGTCAACTACCCCGGCCCCGTAACCAATAGCGTCTATCTTCGCCACACTGGCCCCGGTGTCGGCCAACATAGCCTTAAACCGCCCGGTGGTATACATCAGGTCCTGTTTGCGCCAGGCTTCCAGCACTACGCACTTGGCCCCCGCCCGGACGGCTGCCACGCTTTCATCAGAACCGTAACGAGCAATGTCTCCGCCTATTTCCCGAGGGGTACCTTCCGGCATATCATGCCAGCGTTCCATGGCTGCCTCTACCCAGGATAGCGGAATAAGGGTATTGTCCCCGGTCTCTGGGAAGTTACCCAGGACGCGGGCAATATACATCGGGGAATCCGGTCCCCACTTCCGGTACCGCTCGGCTACCCAGGCCGGCGTTATCAGTTCTGGGTAAGGGAGTTCCTCTGTAATCTTCTCCTGCCAGATTCCATCTGCTATATCCTGTTCGGTTATGCCGAATGTCGTAAAGTTAGGTGTGTCGAAAGCAGATACATGGATCTTCTTGACGTCCGGATCCTTAAACATGCTGGCAAAAAACGAGTTGGGGTCCGTAGGGTTTCCTATGGCTAAAATGTGTGCACTTGCTGATGTAGCCAGGCTCTCTATGGCCTCCCATATATTTGCAGCCATGCCGGCGGCTTCATCAACAATGATTAATAGGTGTTTGGCATGAATCCCCTGGAAATTGTCTGGGATATCAGTGGCAAACCCAAAGGCAAACCAACCATCTCCCATGCGGTGGAAGGTCTGAAATACTTCCCCACCTATAGGCATCTTGGCAGTACTGGCCGCTTTCCGCCATTCCTGCCAGAGTATCATTTTAACCTGGCGACCGGTGGGGGCCGTTGTTACCACGACCGAATCTTCGTGTGTTGCAAGGAAGGCCAACCCAATCCGGGCAGCTGAATATGATTTTCCTATGCCGTGGCAGGACCGGACTGCAGTCTTATTGTTATTCCATGCTGAATTAAGGATCTCCACCTGTCTGGCCCAGGGTCTAACCCCGAGGACTTCCCGCCAGAACCATTCCGGCTTGCGCTGCGCCAGGTTTACCGTTTGTTTATGGCTGGGCATCGGCATCATCTTCCTCTGCCGCTTTTTTCATGATGTCAAGCCAGGTGTTTACCGCGAGGTCTACCTTCTCGGGGGCCTTTGTAACTACCCCCAGAGATTGCATCATTTTCAGGTGGCGTTCCTCATCGAAGGCTATGTCGTTAAGTATTATGGCCTTCTGCTTGCCCGGGGCATTGCTGTATTCCTGCCAGCGGAGGCGCTGTCTCTCCTCGTATTTCTCCTGCAGCTCAAAAGCTGTGTTCTCTATGCTCCGGGATATCAGGTCTCCTCCAATGGCATGACCGTATTCGCGCAGGTAATGGATATCCCGGTCAACTGTACTTCTGGTTACCCCCAGGGCTTTAGCAATATCCTTCTGCGTCCACTGCCGGACAAAATATAAGCGGAGTACCTTCTCCCGGCGCTCCGCTACCTTTTGACTTCCCCTAATTTGTATCATTACCCTCACCTACTAACACGGCCTTCTTACAGGTAAACTTCTCCCAGCGTTTGATTATTACGTCACAATATACTGGATCAATCTCCATCATGTAGCAGATACGGTTTAACTGCTCACAGGCTATTAGTGTGGAACCGGAGCCGGCAAAACAATCGAGAACCAATCCCACGCTGTGATTCTTTATCGCCCTATTCGCCAGGGCAATGGGTTTTTGGGTGGGATGCCGCCGCCTTTTCTCACCTGATTTTCCTTGCTGCCTTGGAACGTCCCAGATAGTTGGCTCGTTGGCTGGTCCTGCCCATTTCCTGTTCTTGTCCTTCCATCCGTACATGCACGATTCATGCTGCGGTTTGTAATCCCATCTGTTAATAACTAAACTCAATTTGTTCCAGACAATGTCAACTTGGAAATGCCATTTGCTATAAGGCCAGGCTTCCCAAAAGTATTTACAATCTTCGCCGGAGAGATGCCAAATATATATTGCGCACCCGGTTGCCAGGAATTTATCGATGTTTGCGTAAACCGTACATAGCCATTCCCCAAAATTATTCAGGTTGTCGTTCTCAATACCGCCGCTCCATATCTTTTCTTGCTTTTTGAGTATTTTACCGCTCTGAATATAATTACCCTCATAGTAGACATTGTAAGGCGGGTCGGTAAAGAGCATATCCGCTTTCTTGCCATCCATGAGCCTTTCCATATCGAACTGCAGGGCAGCATCCCCGCACACCAACCTGTGCCGCCCTAGTTGCCATATATCGCCGGGCTTTGTGGTGGGTTCGGTGATTTTCTTGGCCTCAGCCTCAGCATCGAAGTCGTCTTCTTGAGCATCTACCCTAAACTGGGTCATCAGCTTTTCCACCTCGTCCGCATCAAACCCGGTCAAGTCCATATCTATTGCCCCAGTGTCAATCTCCTCCAGGATGTCTTTAAGCGCCGGCAGGTCCCACTCCGACAGTTCCGCAATCCGGTTGTCGGCTATAAGATCAGCCCACTCCTCGGCCTCGTTGGCATAGTCCTGGTAGTCAACCGGTACCTGAGACAGCCCCAGCTTCCGGGCCGCCATCAGCCGGCCATGACCGCGGACGATATAGCCCGACCTGGTGGAGACCGTGACCGGTGCCCGCCATCCCTGGGCCTTGATAATCTTGGCCAGCAGTTCTATCTGTCGGTCGTTGTGAGTGTTCGGGTTACGCGGGTTCGGGGTCACTTTTTCTATGTCCTCAACCTTGTCAATCGCGCAGTATACAGGAATCCCCTCTATTTCCTGCATGGTTTTCTCCCCCTTTGTCTTGGTCGTCCAGTTCTATACAGAATTCATACCAGGTAAGGCCTGGAAATGGCTGTATATTGCACTCGCGAATATATAAGCGTCCGTGGCCGTACTTGTCCCTAATGGCCAGGCGAGCATTATCCAGGTTTATAGCTGCTATCCGGGCCTGCCTTATCAGCATTGATTTTTCCCCCAAAATAAAAAAGCCCCCGAAGGGGCAGTCATTAATTAAATTAATATAGCTTTAGGCTTCTTTCATCGTAATCCAGCTCTATTCTGCTGATATCCCTGCTATTAATTAGGGCATGGTAGTTTTTATCCTCTCTATGGTTAACTTCCTCAGCACCATCATAGCTATACTGGACATACTTGGATAAAACCAAATAGCTATTTTCGGAATCATCTCTTTCTTCCCATTTTAAAAACTGACCTACATATATAACCTTGTCGTTAGGCACGTAAACAGTAGCCCATATGCCATATTTTTTATCCGCAATGTCACTAAAGAAATATGTTCCGGTTTGACTAATTCCGATATAATTTAACGCATTCCACAGCCAATCCTTTCGTAATAACAACCCAACAATATATCCCGTGATCAACGAAGCAATAATTATGGCAATTTTTAAGCTAATGCATTCAGTTGTTTTTTGGCCAGTAACCATATCGCAAATTGCTATAAATAAATAGCTGATAACTATACTTTTAAATACTAGGTGGTTGTCACTCTGTTCCTTCCACGACGTTACATGCCAGATCATCCAGATAAACAAATATCCCGGAGCTACGTATATTACCAGCGTTGGTATTTCTTTAATTAATTGTGCTACGTTATCCACACTCTACGCCTCATTTCTTGGGGGGAGGAGGTGGATTGTGTTTAGGAGGCGGCATATGTCCCGTATTTCTTTCAATCGCTGGTCTTGACGGCGATGGCTTCGGTGTTGGCGTTGGCCTTGGTGGCGGTGTTGGTGGTCTTTCACCCATATTGATATCCCCCTTCTGTTTTTCTTAATTTTACCACAAAGAAGGAGTTCCAAGGCACTTGAAGCCCCCGGTTTCCCAGAGCTGCTTTCTAAATGCTACGGGGTCCGCAGTCTGCAGCCCGCGAACCCCTCTCCTAAGGTTTTCAATTTTTGCGCACTTTCCCTGCCTCGCATTTTAAGGGGTTTGCTTCACCGCCGCAATACCCCCTTGCTTCAAATCTGCTTGTGCCGTGCGCCTTAAATGTATCACATGCTTGGTTTGCGTAATATGTTTCTGTCTGGCTATATTTGCCAGCTTGGGTGTGCCAATGTTACCTCATTTTTGCACCTGGTCGCTTTCCCCAAACACTCCGAGGAGCACCATGTCATTCCTAAACGTTTAGGTCCAACCACATAGGGCTGGCCCAGGATTTCCTTACCGCAATACCGGCACATCATCTATTCAGCCCCTCTCATTCCACTCGTCTATCTTCTTCCAAAACTGCTCGCTCATGTCATCCGGTACCAGGGCCAACTCCCGCGCGACCATGGCCTTAATTTCCGATACGCGCCTGTCAATGGTACTTCGCGACACATTCATCTTTCGCTGGATATCCTTGTTTGTTAGCCCTTCCCGGTATTTCAGACGATGGATTCTGCGCTGCTCCGGGTGCATGGTTGCAATTGCCCGACCAACAGCATCCAGGACGGAGGACACAGCGGCCCGTTCGATTGCAACTTTCACCACCTTGCAGCTCCCCCCAGCAATACTAAGGGTAAGGGGGATATCCACATATTTGGCTGTTATTGATGGCTCCATCCGCTGGTACATATCTGCTATAAGGGGATAGTTATACAGCAGCCACCCCACCATGTCCATTGACCATTCGAATGTTCTGTCCTCAATTCTCACAGCTACCCCTCCCGGCACAAATGATATCCCCCTTCGAGTTTTTGTTTATTGCCCAATTAGCCTTACTAAGTCGCTTATTATGCACCATTCAAGACTTACTTATTTTTCCTGCCGCTGGGGGTTCCCGGTGAAACAATTTTCGCCGTACACAATCATATATGTCGTCATAGTGCCCCATGCATTTTCCGAATACCGGTTTTTCCCCCGTAAATTTCGGGCATTTGGGGCAAGCGTTTTTTCTGTATCTTTCAGTATCTATCCGCATTTTGTGACCCCCTTTACGTAATCTTTGGAACGTGCAGCTAGCCTCAGTGCCCGTTGCGTTTTAGGATTTCGACTATTTCGGGGGCATAGGGTTCATCGGTATTAATAACTAGGTATGTGTTGTCGGGTTTTCCTCCCATTCTCCTGCCGTCTAATACCGCCTCGATGCATTCGTTTAAATCGTCTTTACCCCTACCGTTCAGATATCTATTAATGTCATCCCATTTTAAAACGACATGGGTATCAAGTTTTCCACCTTCTAAAAAATCACTCACCATAAAACCTCCTTGTATCGCTTAATTAACACACTACACACTTACCGCTGCCAGATAATCCGGCAGCCCTCCCCTTGCCGATATCAGTTGCGCCTCTGTAAGCAGTAGGGATTTTCCTTCCCGCCCCCAATCCTGGATCGGTATCACAAAAAACTGCTTCATGTCCCAGCCAACCAAAACGAAGGCCAGGCCACCGCATCTTTCCCACTTCAGCAGGAATTCCCACTGGTGCGGTTCCAGGCGGCTCCATTGTATGCGTTTATCCATGGTGTGCTTAGCATCGAAAGCAATCGGCCTCCCCTGGTAGTTTCCCAGGAAGTCCACCGCGGCCTTCCGCTCGACCTTGGCAGAATATATTTTTCCGGTGCGATCCCGCAGGGGTAACCACTCGGTCGGAACCTTATGTATTACCGCGATTCCGTCCCTCTCGTATAGCTGGTTCCGAATTATAATCAGTTCCTCCAGAGCCTTACCCCGGTTAGCCTGGCTTCTCATAACTTTTTTACCTCCAGAATTTCTATCGCTACTCCGCGGCGCATCCGCTTTATTTTGGCCTTGGCCTCTTCGGTATTTTCACCGATTACATATGCCTTTTTGGTCGTTACATTGCCGTTTCTGGCGGTTGTTTTATATTTGACCTCGTATAGTTCCGCTGTCTCGTTCATTCCGGTTAACCTCCCCTCTATAATAGCCGCCCCACGGTGCTTTCTCCGTCTATAAGGGACGCCTTTAATATGGTGTCGCAATAGTTCCGGGTCTTAATTAAAATAAACCTCTCGTTGTTTTCTATTACCCGGCCCCGGGCAGTACGTTTTCTGCCTGTTTCTAAATTGACCGTGTCAGGACACGGTAGTTCATTTACTGTTTGCTTAAGGTCTGCCATCTTCAACCCTCCAATCTGATTACAACTCGCCGGTATCTGCAGCTATCCCCCAGCCGTACCCTTCGACATAAAGACGGGTTCCCATCGGAATCACCTCTGGGTCAACCGCTATGGTGCCAACCTTGGGCCAGGTACCGGTGGCAGTTTTGTTTCCAGTCCAGGTATAGGCGGTTGCCTCGACCACCACTGTTTTTATGCTGGTACCCCGGCTGGGTTTCTTCGGTAGCGGCTTCCTGGCCTGGCCTGCCTCAAGTGGCAGGACCATAACCAGGACCACGGCCAGCAGGGTGATTATTATTACCCTGCGCATTTTATCATTTCAGCTGCACATTCTTGGTAGATATGTTTGCCCTTGCAAATGGTTACGTCGTTCAGTTGGCCGCAAAATATACAGCCGGGTTCGTATTTTCTTAAGATGATGTTGCCATCAGTAACAAAGATTTCCATTGGGTCCTTTTCTTTTATGCTCATTACGTCTCTAATTTCCTTGGGGATTGTAACCCTCCCGAGTTCATCGACCTTCCTAACCATTCCTGTTGCCTTCTTCATGCCAATTCCTCCTCTCTTTTTGGTTCATACCAGGCAGCCAATATAGTGCGTCCCGGCCGTATTCTTCTGCTAGGTACCCAATCCCGGCGCTGGCCTATACCAGGGCGATACTTTCTTATCCCTCTCCATCTGCGCTTTTTGCGGCCCATGACAATCCCTCCCGCCAAACAATTTAGATCCAGGTTTCAACTAATACCGGATCATCTCGTACATCGCGGTCAAACCTCACCATGCCAGATGGTACTGCAGCCCTTATCTCCTCCAAAGTGTCTTTGAGCACGATATAGGGTAATGGCCGTAACCCACCAGACCCGGTGGTCCATAATCTTGCTACAATGTTATTGGGGTAGTCCATTGGTTTGTTATAAATAGCGATTAACGGATTCACAGTAATGCGCTGTACCTGGGTGGTTGGTAATGTGCATCGCTATTGCAGCCGGATCATGGTTAATTGCAACATCAACATCAAATCCTGTAGCCATACGAATCCCGGTGCTGGCTCCGCCGCCGCCGGCAAAGTTGTCTACTATGATTTCTCTTGTTTTGCTCACGCCATCACCCCCGGATATTCCCTTATCGCTTCCGGCCATTGACAGTTATCTTTCACGAATACGGGTACTTTTGCGCCCCTGGCCTGCCAAATGATGCTCTCTATCCAATCCCGTTCGGGTTTTTTTGCACCAGGTCCGGTCTGTGCGCCGATAACTATCCAACTAATTTTTGATTCAATGACCTGCATCTGGTCGCACTTATAGCACTGGTACGGGTACGGATTACTGGTCCACCTGGGGCCATCGCCGCAGGCAGGGCAGTTTATAATTGCCAGCCTACCGAAGGCAATGCCGCTTAAAAGGGGCTCAAGTGATAGCCAGAGCGTCTTACAGTTTACCTTCAAAAGTTCCCTTGTCCGCTCAGTCATTTTGTCCTGGCTCTCAACACTTGTCCCGCACCAGCAAGTGTCCGGGAAGTCAAACCCCTGCATACCGCGCGGATTTTTGGTTAGGAATATGAAGGTATGCTGGGGGCATTGTTCTATAGTCTCAAAAATACAGTCCATAACGTAATCACGGGTAACATGGCCTCCCATTTCGATTTTCCAACACCAATCCCCAAACAGATCCGCCATACTACCAACGAATATCCTGCTAGGCTTCTTAACCTTTAAAGGTTCCTGTAACCGTTCAGGGTGGAATGTCGGGGTGAAACTACCGTCGCCAAATCGTTTATCAATTCTGCGAGCATAGCAAAACTCGCAGCCATGCAGACAGCCAGTAACCGGATTCCACGTATAATCCGCATACTCTATCTTGGTTCGGTTCATAGCTTCACCCCTTCCGGCACTTCCCATCGCCATAGCCCTTGTTTGCCCTTTGCCGGTATTGGCTTCGGCAGCATATTAATATTAGCCAACTCCCATGCATAGCGCCCCGGAGTCCAATCCCCAAATAATATTTCATCGCCCTCGATAATGTTTACCCTGCCACCATATTTGCCGCCTTCTATGCGTGCGGCCTTGTCGCTACCAACGGTATGTCCGTTGTCGGTTATCTTCCAGCACTCCGTTAGTTCTGCCACTGCGATGATGCTTCCAAGAGGGATATTGTCCCAGTTACGACTCCAGTGCCCGAATGCCTCTGTAATGGCGTTTATTATCGCATCTAAAACTTTCCACGGGAGTTCTTTCTGCCTTGGCGGCTTTTTCGCAGCCGCGTGAATCGCAATTGGCCCCCTATACTTTGTTTCCCATCCCCTGGTTTCGTATCTCTTAGCACCGCAGGCCAGAAGAGAGGCCCAGGGTTGCCATATAGTTATTGCCGGTATTTCCATCCCTACCACCCCGCTCTAATTGCCGTTATAACAGCGCCAATGAACCAAATAAACAGTATCGCGGCTACTACCCCGGTTATCCTCCCGACCCAGTCCATGATTTTTACTTCCAGTTTGTACATCTCTATTTCTTCCCGGGTCTCAGTCCGTGGTACTACCTGTAGCCGTTGCCGCTGCTTTCGCTTCTCTGTCCACCGGCGCAGGTATTCGGCCTGTTCTGCATCATCATTGTAGCGGGGTCTTGCAACCGGACAGATAGGCTCCACCCGGTGGTAGCGGTTCCGGTAGTGCTGGGTAATGCGGTTAGTCTGCATTGGAAGTACCCCCTTCCAGCAGGTCGGGGTTATCGTGAAGGTTTCCGATAACTTCAATGGCAGTGTTGCTAAATCCGCTCCACTCCGAACCAAGGCTATCAATAACAACAAAGCGTCCCAGTCGCTCATTAGTGGTAACAAATTCAACCGTCATAAGCTCATGTGAATAGCCCTTGGTCGTTACACCATCAATAATAATCGTGCCTTCAATCCAGGTGTTTACGATATCCCCCTCGTAAATTTCCACCCCGTTCTTGTCTTTAAGCCCGGTGTACTGCCCAACGGTGGCGGGGTCAACCTCATGGCTTTCTACGTCGTAGATTTTTTGCGGCTTCACATTTATTACAGTGGCAAGATAAGTTTTTTCTCCGCAAATGGTATGGACTGAAACAAATCCCTCAACCCATTCCTTATCATTAATTCGCTTGCCACGAAACTTAATCTCTTTCACTATTCCCCCTCCTTCGGCCTTACCGCCCTGTAAGCGGCCACAATCTCCTTCATCCGCTCGCTCTTATTCCCGGCCATTCTGGCCAGGTTCTGTTCTTGCCAGAGAATGTCTGTCTCTACCAAGTCTATCAGGCGGTCCTTTGCCTGCTCCCTCTGTTTCAGGGTTTCCAGTTCCTCTCCCATGGCGTCTACCAGCCGGGATAGGCGCTGGGCTTCTCTTTCTAGTTCAGCTACCTGATCGCTTAGGGTCATAGTCGGCCTCCTTTAGTTCAGGGCAGCTCCATAGCGTTCCATTGCACAAATTATGTAGCGCATATGCTTGTTTTCTAAGCTGCGCCTTTGTATGTCGGGAAGGGTCTCGCCCCCCCCATTTGCGGAGCTCTTCGAGTGCGTATTCATTATTCCATGTATAATGACTTCTTCCGTAATATGCGCTTGTTGCTATGCTTTGCCGTTCCCATTCTTCGGCTACCGCGAATAGATTGGGGTAGTGTCTTAAAAGTCCTTGCCAATCGCCTTTGCGCTGTAATGGACAACAAAAACATGAAACGCTGCTGCGCCATGCATATACGGGGTTCAGTAAGTCATATTTGAGGCATATATCAATAACTTCCTTCTTCCCAAAACCAGCCTCATAAAGCGGATATCGTGAACATAAATTCTTGCACCCTGGCCGATATATATTGTTGCTCCTAACCCGCTTCGGTTCATCTGCTCTAATGCCCTGGTTTACCTCAATTGGTATTTCTAACTTTGCCAAATAATGATCCATTGGCTCTTGTTTTAAAATTCGAGTACACCACTTCAGCCTTGCCCCAGGTAGAAAATATCCCTGATACTGAAGCCACTGAAAAAACGTCCCATTACTCACAACATGAAGTGGTTTCTGCACTAGCTGTGCCAGCCTCGGTACTATCCAATAATTCTCCGGTAATTCTGCCCCCGTATCAGCCCAGATAAGCTCAAAATTCTCTCCCCGTTCCCATAGCAGAAGTGCTGTCGCCGTGCTATCTTTGCCTCCTGAAACTGATACAAACTTTTTCATGCTCTCTTCCTCCGATGATCCGGCCCCAGGACTGGCACCGCTTCGGTCATTTCGTAAATGCGTGATACTATGCGGCCATAACCGGTGTCCATGAGCTCTTTTTCGGTGCAGTTGGACGTGAATATGGTGGCCCGCTGCATTCTGTACCGGGCATCTACCACGGCATACAGCCTATCTCCGGTCCACTCCGAGGCCTTCTCCGCGCCTATGTCGTCCAGGACCACCAGGTCATCGGTCTTGGCCCTATGGAACAACATATCCCCCTGCTGTTTCTTAGCATCGCTCCCGGGTCTCCATGCGTCCAGGAGTTCAACTACAGAGAAAAAGGAGCAGTATAGGCCTCGGTATTCGGGTCTTTCGGGATCATATATGCCCTTGTTGTTGTCCCGTACCCCAAATAGGTCAATATTGGTTTCGAGTAACTGCCGGACAAGAGCCACGCTAAGATGGGATTTCCCGGTCCCATATGTACCGACCAAATATAAACCTTGGCCGGTTTGCATTTTTTCTATGTCGTATGCCTGGCAGGTTTCCAGAGCCGCCTGCTGTTGCTTTGTTTTAGGCACAAAGTTATCAAATGATGCCCCTTGCAGCCTCCGTGGAGAGTTAAAATACTCCCAACACGCCTTAAGTCTTTTGAAATCCCCAGTCAATGTTTTCACCTTCCTCCCCAGTTTTATTGGTTTGTGCTCCACCAGGTCCGTCCCTTGACCTCGAAACATAATCCTCCCACTTACAACCGCCATTGAGGAAATCTGGAAGCGCATTTTTTTGCTTAAGAAATTTAAGCAGCGACCATTTATAGCTAAAAAAGTAATTAGCATCTTTGTAGATTTGCGCGTATCGTTCAATGGACAGCAGTATCTTCTCGATGCCATGCGTTTGTACTGCAGCCTCAATAGCCTTGGCTATATCAGGAGTGAGTTCTTGATGCGCAATAATGCCCTGGCTATTCCAGGCGGTAAAAACTTTGTGGGCAGAAAGACTATATATGTTTTCAGAAGGAATAGAAGATCCTGAAGGAATAGAAGGAATAGCATTGCCGGACTGTTGCAGGGCATTGTCTTGTATGTTGCTGGGCATATCCTGGGTATTGCCTGGGCATGGACGCGCCGGGATTATACTCGCTACTTCGCGGGGATGCGGGTTTTGGTGCTTTTTAAAGTTTATTATTTGGATGTAATTTTGCTCAGCTATAGTATATCGAACAATAAATCCGGCACCCTCTAATGCAGCGAGTAGCGAATCAACATCGCAGTCATCATAGGGTAATATTTCGGCCTTAATCCTTTTGGGTCGATCATCCAATCTACCTTCTCTGTCTGCCAGCGTCCATAGGCCGGCAAAAAGCAACCTACCTAAAGGCTCTATTGTTGCCAGCTGGTCATTTAGAAAGAACCCAGGTTTTATATTTCTTGTCCTTGCCACCATATCTACCCCTTTTAGGATTATTCCTGCGAGGGTTGCGGCCCCCGCAGGCGTTGTGTCACAACATAGCTCTTAGCATGCGTTAAGTAAAGCCGCTTATTTGATGCTTCCGGCCATGATGTTGTAATCTGGCAGTGCTGTTTTGAGGTCGTCTATCTCGTAGTTAATAGCCCGCTTAAGATACCGAGGCAATTTGGGGCAAGTAATTTTAAAGCCGGGTTTAACGCCGGGTTCTTTGGGTTTTCCTACCTCAAGCTCCATTTCCAACTCAACAATAAGGTCGGACTCATTAAGCAGGGGAATGTTGATTATAAATGAGTTGGGCAGCCTGGTGGTTCCCTCCATGTCCCGGACCTTATAGGCAAAGGTATAATTATTGCGGTCGTCATATGAGTAGTCCCCGGTAATCTCGGTCGCCATTTTAAGCTGCTGAACCGAGGCCAAAATACTCACCACGTCTGGAAATTCATCCTGGGAGTCCCGGCGCTTTAGGAAATCGATAAACTCTTTTTGGTCTATCCATCCGCCAAGAACACTTTCCCATTCCTTAAACAGGTCGCTATGTTCAAAGGCATAGGTGGCCAGATCTTTCTCCCGGTCCATAATCGTATCATCAAGGATTACTTCCACCCGGGCGCTTTCGGTGTCGAGATAGAATATCTGGGTATTCTCAACCGATCCACGCTTGTTGATCAGGTCGATAACTGCCTGGGTACTCCGGAGCCTGTAGTTGGCGCCCCTGGGTATGTACTCCGTGGGCTCCTGGTACTTTATAAACAACGTTCCTTCTGCCGGCTCTACCTCCATGTTGATGTTATCCGTCATTCTCAGCACCTCTTTCGTTGTTAAATAGCACTAAATTAGACACGGGGTCTTGGATGGCTTCAATGCAAATGCCACCTTCTGCTAGCCTGCCCATGGTCTTGCGCTTGCGGGCCGGTACCGTGGAAGTAATAGATGAGGATAGGTCCACCATCGTTTCCATGTCTTTGTCGCGCTTGATTTCCAGTTTCATGGTGATGCTGCCCTTTTCTCCTTTATCCAGGGCTGCTATCACCCGGCGATATTCCCGCTGGAATTCCTTTTCAATACCCATAGCCTTTAGGTCCAGCGGATCATTCATTTCCCAACCTGGCATTACTCTTCTCCCCTTTCGTTTTCAGTGATATATGAGGCCTGCAGGTCAGCCATCCAGAGCAGTGGTACCAGCGGTGTCATCCTTGCTGCTGCAGACATAGCCTGTCTAGTGGAGTAGTCGCCTTCTGTCCATCCCCCCATGTGCCAGCGGATAGCTAGGCGCTCTTCATCGCTCAAGGGAATGAAGCGGGTCAATATGTCCACGCTCTTTTCCCCGTGCCCGTAAGGATATTGGTCCTTGACCACATAGACCGGTTTTCTTTCCCACTGACCGGTTTTGTCGTTCTTGACATTACGGTATTCGGTTCCGTAGAAGTTCACCTTGCAGAGGTCATGACCCAGGCCGAGTATTATCAGGGTATCCTCGGGGACATAAATTTTTGCAGCCAGCGCTAGAACCTGTAGGTTCCGGTAAACGTTCAGGCTGTGTTGGGCCAGTCCACCCCGTTCAGCTAAATGGAACTTGGCGGAGCACGGGGCCTGGAAAAAGTCTGAGTGTATTTCCAGCCAAAATAATAGGTGATTAGTGCCTTCCCGGCCTGTGCCATCCCAAAGTTTCAATATAAGGTCATGAATGTTTTCCATAACTCTCCTCCTTTACTTGCGCATGGACAGTTCCATGCGCGTTGCCTCACATATCTTCTTGACATCGTCCTCGTTAACGTTTGCCCCTATGCTGCGGGCAATTTGGGCTATTCTCTTCTGGCGCTCAGTGGGTAAATATCGAGGCTGGCTTTTTTGCGCCCGCTTTTTGGACATGCCGGCTGGTATCTCCAGCCCAGCCTCCCGGTCATGTTGCAGCCAGAGGAATTGCCCGCATGGTTTGCATACCCTGGGCCAGGGTGCTCCGGGAGGCGTATCCGTAAGCCGGTCTTGCTCCTGGTTGCAACGTGGGCAGGTAGGCATTACTCCTCACCCCCATATCCAGCGGCGGTAAGGGCAATTAAGGCTTCCCGTAATTTGCCCGCATCACATTGAGGGCAGGCATCGGGATAGCCGTCACAAACGACATACTCTTCATCTTCATTTGGTTCAGGGAGGCAGTGACGTAAAGATGTTTTCCCGGCCTCCGCTACTGCCCGGAGCTTGGCATTCTCTTTCTCCATCTCAATCACCCGCTGGGCCAGCTCGGGGAGGGCGGTTTCGGCACATTCCATAAAGGGCACAATGGCTGCGCGACAACTATCTGCCCAATGGCCTTCTTCAATTAACATTTTGGCTACTTCCGTAAGACCATATTGACCAATCGTCCGTTTGCATATTTCCAAAACCTCTCTCGCGTCGCGCATCATAACAGTTCCTCCCTCCTGAGCACAATTTGCTCTTCAAAGAAGCCCTGAGCTTCCTCGATATGGGTAATCATGATTACTTTTTTAAACCGGTCGGCCACGTTCTTGATGGCATCTAGAACCAGTTCCCGGTGCTCCCGGTCTTGGCTCCCAAGTCCTTCGTCAATTGTCAACCACTCCACCCGGGAACCGGCCCGCCGGGCCAGAAGTTCAGCCAGGGCAAACCGCAGGGCAAAGTCGATACGGAGCTGCTCTCCCCCAGAAAAAGTCTCGTATGGTCTGCCGTCCGGGCATTCCCAGTCGGTAATCATGATGTCCAGGGTTTCGATGATCCCCTTGCCATCCTTTTTGTCTCGCTGGGTATTGAAGAATAGGCTGTTTTGTCCCCGGGTCATTTGCCCGAGGATCTCGTTAGCGATGCGCTCCAGTTCCGGTACCGCGCATTCGATTATCATGGCCGGTACTCCATCGCGGCCAAAGGCCCGGATAAGAGTTTGCCAGCGCACGATTTCTTTTGATAGCGGGGCCATTTGGGCTGTTATGTCGGCGTATTCAGTCTCCCACGCCTCCACCTTTTCCAGTTGCGCTTGTAGGCGTACAGCTTGAGCCTGTTCGGCCTTGAGTACCTCCCTTGCATCGGATAGAGCTGATTTAATCGTCTCGGGGCTAATCTGCTCGGCTTGCGCAAGCTCGGTTCTGATGGATTCACCCTCCCGGCGTTTTTCCTCGATTACTCTATTTCGCGCGTCTATTTCCGTTAGCAATGCATTAATTCGTATCTGAGCTGCTGTTATGGCCGCCTGGGTATTATTCAACCTTGGCAGTAGGTCAGCCCACTTTTTAAGTTCCGGCAGCTGGGCTTCTGCTACCTCGAGCTGGGCCAATTGTGCATCTAGCGCCTCCATTAGTTTTTGTTTTTCCTGCCTTTGAGCTTCAGAGTTTTGGGCAGCCCTCAGCCATTCATCGCGCTGGCTTTCAAGGGTGTTAAGTAGTTCGGCCTTGGATTCCAGCAGGTTTAACTTGTCCACTGACGGCTTAAGGGTTCGGGCTAATTCTGCCGTCTTGGAATGCTCCTGGTGGTCATAGCCGACTGCAGCCCGGGTACGCAGAGCCTCGTTAACCTCAGCCTGGAGCCTTTCTAACTGCAGTTCGCTCTCCGCCTTATATTGCTCCAGATAAGCCGCTCTGTCCGGTAATGTCCTCCTGGCTTCCTGGGCATCTGCCAAAAACCGGCATGCAGCCCGTTCCGGGTCTATGCACCCTGCGTTCTCCAGCATGGACACCTTGATTTTGAGGCGCGTTATTTCGTCCTCGAGGGTTTTAATTTGAGAATTGCATTCCCTGTTTACCAGGTCGTATCTATCCTGGGCTTTTCGAAGGTCGGTATCACGATCTGAGTATCTTTCCCGCAGCGCCTCCAATTCCTGGAGGCGTTCCTTGGCCATTTGATAGGATTGCGCGTCTCTTTGTAGGAATTCTCGCTGCTCCAATAATCTTTCCAGGTCTGTTATCTGCAGTAATAGTTGGTCAGCCTTGGCCATCTGTGAGTCTCTTGTTTCCTTCATGGCCCTGACCTCACTGGCAATGTTTCGGATCATGGTGCGCTTAGATTCGATATCGGCCACCTGGTTCCGTATTTGCTCGTATGTGACGGCCTTTTCGCGGATCTCATCTGCATGCGCCAGGATTTTTTCTTGCCCCGTAATAACAGTTTTTTCCTGCTCGATAAGCTGTTGCCGTTCTGTGATTTCCCCTACAAGGATATCTGCCTGCTCATCCAAATCCTTGGCTCGGTTTTGTTTGGCCTGGATTTCGGCAACCTTCGTTAAGGCATCCTGCATTTGTTTTTCAAGTGTTCCGATTTCTGCTTCATATAGGACAATGGCAGATTGTGTTTCAGTCAGGGCTGCCTGCAGGGTTTCCTTTGGGGTTTCTCTCATTTGGCCTTTTATCTGCGCAAGCTGTCCTTTTAGCCGCTCTAATTCAGAGGCCTTGGTCTGGTACTGCTTTTTGGCCCGCTCCTGGAGCCAATCGTATATGTCCAGGCCCAGGATATCCTGTAAAACAGCTTTGCGCTGCGCCGGGGGCTTAGCGGTAAATTCGTTGGCCCGGCCCTGCAGGATCATGCTGCTGGCGGTAAATGTCTCAGCATCCAGCCCCAGGAGTTCCTTGATTCTGGCCTGGGTTTCAGGGATGGTGGTTCCGCTCTCAGGAACCCAATCCTCATTCTGGCGGCGGAAAAGCTCCAGGGTTGATTTCCCGGCCTTGGTTTTCTTACTCCGGGTCCGGACAACCCGGTATATTTCTCCCCGGTGCTCGAATTCCAGGGCTCCTCCCATATCCGTCTTGCCGGTGGTTATCATGTCGTCTACAGAGCAGGCGTTTTTCGTGGTTCCAAATAGCACCCAGGTAGGTGCAGTAGTGAAGGTTGTACTTTTACCGGAGCCGTTAACCCCTACCACTGCGGCCAGGCTGATATTGTTCAGGTCATGATCGGCATAGGTTACTGCCCCCATGTTGGATATTTCTATTCGAAGTGGGTTCATGCCGTCACCCCGCTTTCTAATAACTGGGGGTTTTCGTAAATGTTACCGATGACCTCTGGTATAAAAGGTGAGTGATCAACGCGACAATAAACAGGCCAACAAAACCGCTCTTCTTTTCGATGCATTGCAAATCTACCTTCCTCGTAATCCACTACACCAACGCCCATGCCGTCTATTCTGATAATATCTTTCTCGTATACCTCCGCCCCGTTCTTATCTTTTGCTCCGGTGTACTCATCCCGGCCAATACAGTTATATCTGGGATTTTTAAGTGCGAAAAACTTAGCTACTCCGGCCTCTATTTCATCTAGGGTAAATATCTGAGTAACAATATTCCCGGTTTCTTCGTGCTGATAAACGTATCTAAACTTAATTTCTCTCACTCACTCACTCCTCCCAGCAACCCCGCTGTCATATCCAGCAGGAAAGGTATCTCTTGCGGGTCGATGTTAATCTCCGGCTGCTCGCACCACTTCCGAACGGCCTCAACCGGTCCCATCTCAGCGGTTACTTCCTCTTCCCGGTTGCGGGTGCTTTCGGTAACAGTGCCGGATATTTCGGTCACATAAAATGCACCGGCGTCATATAAGGCTTGCTCCAGGGCCTTCTTATCCAGGCGCTTGGCGATATCTTCCGGGCATGTATAGCGTAGGCGGACGATGGCGTCTTGAATATCTGCATATCCAAGAAACAAATCACCATGATTTATACAGTCCCTCATATCGCCCTCATTCCAATTTAGAGGTATAAACCTCCGCCCCGGGGTTTCGATGAACCTGGAAGCGAATAGTCCATCCTGTAGGTCGTGAATCCAGAACCCGGGAATGATGTTCTCATCATTGAAGGTCAGCCTCTCGGGGCTGCCGCAGTAGAACACCTTTCCGTTCTGCTGTGGCCGGTGGATGTGCCCCAGACAAACCAGGTCATAACCCTGGATAGCTTCCTGGGTAAGTATCGGCTCATGCTGCATAAGGACGTCCTCAAAACCCTTGTCTGCCAGATCGTAGGTGAGGTGACCGAGGAGAATTTTCGGACCGTCTCCATTGGAAAAGAGACCGTCCCGCATAGACTGACAAGACTTGGTTATTTGGTCAGTCATGATCTGGTGAATTTCATGTGGCGGAAAACTCCGGTATTCCTCCTGAGCCACCAGACTGGACCGGTTCATGCCGGGGAGGCATGCCACCTCTACACCTGTCCATGAATGCCTTATGGCGGGCTTGCTAAAGATATCTACGTTCTCGATGCGCATTGCATCCAATATCTCGTAGGCGCTTATCGCATCATGCGACGGGGTTCCGGATATTGCAATTATATGACACCCAAAATTAGATAGCTTTTTTAGCCAAGATCTGATTGCCATTATCTCCCGGCTGGCCCGGTCGAGGTAAACCCGAGCATCTTTAAACATATCCCCGGCAATCAGCACCAGACCGCAGTTTTCTTCTATGATGCGGTCGGCGCACCAGTCCATAACCCGGGTGATGTCCTCGAAACGGGATTCCGGGGTCGGGCCTGGATATCCCAGGCCCAGGTGCATGTCTCCTATATGGCAAATCTTCATGCAGGCTCACCCCCGTCAAAGATGTCCTCTGGCGGCGCATCATTATCGCCCGGGAATGGATATTGCATATCATCCATTATGGTTTCATCGGGAGCAGTTGTTCCGGGTGTGTCTTTTTGATGCTTTGTGGTTTGTGGTTTTTTGTCTGGCTGTTTCGCGCCCTTCATGGCCTTAACTATGTTTGCGCAAGCTTTCCGGACCTTATCAGCCTGTGCGTTCGCCGCCAACCATTCCAGATAGCTTGGATCTTCGTCCAATACATGCCCTAGTGTGTTGCCCTTAAATTTGCCGAAGTTTAATGTTACGGATAGGTCTTTCTTGTCTATGCCTGTGACTGTCCCGGCGGATCGTGTGGCTGGCGCAGCATTATCTGCGGTAGTCTCCCCCTCGATCCAGGCGTCCAATTCGTCCTCTTCCTGGGAGAAAATGCCGGACAATCCCGTACCAGACAAGGTTGCAGCAATATAGGCGCGCTTTACGGCCATCTTAAGGACGGTATTCCAAAGGGAAAAGAGATCCTCATTCTCGATTCGATACTTGGACCACTTGGCTCCCGTGGTTTTGTTTTCATATTCCTTGCAAGGCAAGGTTGCTAAATCGACGCCTTTGGGCACGTCTCTTTCTCCAACCCAGCGGTAGTGATATTTGCTTTCCCGGGTTGAGCAGCTGCCTTCACCTTCTGATATCAGTACCCCGGTGCCCCGATGTATGAGCCGCACCTTTACCGTTGCGTCATAGTGACCAGTATTGTAGTCCTTGTTTTCTTCCTTATCGGCTATTACTTTACTGAAGTTATATAGGGCATTAATCTTGTCGGCACCTGGCTGGTAGAGTGCAGGTTTGTCCGTGCCCGGGATAATGCCGTAGTCAACGTCTTTTTCCATCACTTCTTTGAAGAACTGCTTTACAAGTTTCAGTTTTTCCTTCATCTCCTCCAGCTTGTTCGCCATCTCCATGACGCTGCCGCTGTCGGACATTGCTACCAGGCTCCCGCCCGTTATCTCCGTTGGATTTATAGCTATAGCCATATACTTATGGCCTCCTTTCCTATGCGGTCACCGGTCTGCGCGCGATACAATCAATCCATCCCTTTCCGCTGGGTTTACGAATGGACATATTCCAGTACTCAACTTTTATCCCGGGGGCCGGCTCCCATCCTGGATGGCCATCGCGGGTAACGCACTGCCGGCATTGTTTCGGTGGCCTGGTGTTTTTATAGGCGCAGGTTTCGCAGGTTGCGCCTTCGTTTATCATTTTCAATACCTCTGCCTCCTTTAAGGATCCCCGGGGAGAAAGGGTGGCTCTCCCCAGGGTATAAATAAGGGGGTTACTTCGAGTAGCCATCGCACCCGCATGGTTTAGTGCATCCGCACTTAACGCAGATGCTTTGCGTGACAGGAGTGTAGTTATCGCAACTGCATGGCTTCGTACACCCACATTTACTACAAGTCGCCATTATTTTTACCTCGCTTTCTTAAAAGGCCGCCCGCCCGTGCCAACACACCCTCGCAGGTTCGGACGGGCAGCCGGAATGGGATTACTCTTGTTTCTTGCCATCACATTCTTTTAGGCGTTCAATACACTCTTTGCGATAATGGAGATGTCCGCACCAAGGGCAGATTAAATCTTCATATTTTGCAAAGATGGGTTCTAGTTCGCTATATCCCCGATCTACGCTAATGACTACCGCATCCAACATTGCATCAACCACTGCATCCTCAGGGGATAAGTTATAGTCCTCTGCCAGTCGCCTTTTTAGTTCTGGCCTGTTATCTCTAAACTCATAGTCTTGCATGCTTGCATCCTCCTGTTTTTTTATTTAAGAACAGCCTTAGAGGGCTTCAATGGTCCAACCTTGTGGCAAATCATGCAATAGGCAAAATAGTTTCCGGTTTGCTCGTGATAGGTCAGGTCTCTATTGTGCTTGCACTTGCGTCCATTTTTCTTATCCTTTGCCATTGGTATCCCTCCTGTGGTAGAATTAATATTGATAATTTTTATCTGGCCGCCGTGGAGGCGGCTTTTCTCTTTTCCGCAACCTTCCTGGTTAAGCTTTGTACCGCAGTGTTCACTCGACTCAGGACATCCTGATGATATATTCCGTATTGCTGATTCATGCCTATGCTCAGGTTCACTATCACCGGGATTAGATCCCATGCCTGTTTTTCGCAATCCAAAGCCGCGGATTGTTCTTGTTCCAAATTGCCGGTTCGCCGGCAGACTAAGAACCTTTCAAATGCTACCTGGAATTCCTCCATTTCCTGGTGCGCCACATCCAACAACTCCGCGAAGTGTCCATCCAGGTCGCCTATAACTACCCCAGACAGGAGCCCGCCCTGCTGACAATGGCCGCAGGACTGGACCGCTAGCTTCGTATCCCGCAACCGGGCCTGGAGCCGCGCCAGGTAATCGGGTGATGCCTCTCGCCGGTCGCATTCCATATTGCTGATCATGGAGCGTTCGTAGGCAACCATGTTCCCGAGTTGCTCCTGGGTCATACCGTACCTCTCGCGGGTCTCTCGTAGAATCTCGCCTAGCTGCAATCGTTCTCCCCCCTTTCAGACATGATTAGCTGGGGCTGGTCGACCTGGGTCTCGGCCTGGGCTTTTGCAAAACATACCGGTCCCATGCCGTGTTGTTGGCTTAAGGGATTGCTGAGCCTGCGCCCACAACGTGCGCATCTTTCGGCTAGCTTGATGCGATCCTCCTGCCCTGCTTGTGCCGTCAATTTTCATCACCTCCTTGTGTTTGGCTAGAAACATTTACCAGTGTGTATAGGTATGAAACCCCTATATACTAATAGTTATTAGGGATTTTATACTCCAGGGATATTAAGCTGGGCTTTAAACAGTTTTCAAAGAATAGCTATCTCGTTCTGACGGATCCTTTATTTGCCATCCTCCTCGGGGGGGATTAGCCGCTGGATTAGATTTCCGTCCCCCCTTAACAAGCTTACTGATAGGGGCAGTTCCTTCGGGTTTACTCATCAGGAAATTGCGTACAAATTCCCGTAAATCGTCAGGATTAGCCTTATACCTGCCACCAAGCTTTTTAACTGGCATTTGTGGATAGAGGGCAACGTATCTTTTGAGAGTTTCGGGTGATATTCCAAGATATGAGCAGATTTCTGGCGTTTCAATTAAACAAGGCCCTATGGTTCGTATTACCTCTGGTTTTTCGATGGATTGTTGCATGGCTATCCCCCTTACTTGTCGTCGGTGCCGGTGGGTTGAGAAGCGTAACTAATCGTTCCGTTTAGTTCTTGGTCAAAAAAATATCCGATGGGCAATCCCAGAATTGAGGCAATTTCGTTTAATTCAATTGCGTCAATGTTTCTTCTACCGGCCTCTATGCCAGATAACCATTGGGGGGTTTTGCCCATTTTACGAGCTATAAAGGTCTGGGTTACCCCTTTGCTTTTGCGGGCTTGCGCTATTCTTTCCCCGAGGTTCATGTTTTCACCACCTAAGCGTATTGTTTACTTTTTATCATTATATAACTACGCATTTTGTTTAGTCAATAGTTATCTCAACTTTTTGCTTAGTTAATTCAGCGCCCCGCTTATTTTGGTAAACTATATAGGAGGTGAAGTTAATGCCGTTGGGTAATAATTTGCGAAAAGCCAGAAAGAAAAGGGGACTAACACAGTCCGAGGTTGGCAATCTGCTCGGAGTGACAGAACAGACAATATCTGGTTATGAGCGAGGCGTCCGGGACCCAGATACCCAGCAACTTAGTCGGCTAGCTCAGATATACGGAGTTTCAACGGATTATCTTCTTGGTCGCCCCCCGGTAATAATAAATACCCCCGGCCAGCCTCCGGGCTCCATCAATGCAGGAGGCTTTGAGCGCATTCTTGCAGATATGCCAGACGGCCCGGAAAGAGAAACCCTGGCTGCCCTGGCTGACGAACCAGCGCTGTTTGAGTTTTGGCAGGAGATGCTAAAAAGGGAGGATCTGCAGCTTTTATTCAAGCAGACGAGGCCGTTGTCACCCGATGCAATAAAGCGGGTCATACGATACATAAAAATGGTAGAGGACGAAGAGGCCAAACAAGATTAAGCCCGCCTGAAAGGTGGGCTTTTTGTTTCGACATAAGTTGCAATATAACGACAAAAAACGGAGATAGATATGACACAAGGGGATTTGGCCACAAGAAAATATTCGCTACTTCGATGCATCCTGGATGAGAATTTAGAGCCGATTGATGTGTGGCTGGCGCATGATATAATTCCACATATGGTTCCGTTAGGTCAGGGAGTGAGCGCTTTTGTGTACCGGTCGCGGAAAGGCTATGTACATATATTTGTGAATTCCAGCCTGTCCGATGTGCGCAAAATTGATACACTATGCCATGAAGTTAAGCATGTCATAGAAGATATGCCCGACATGGGCCGGGTAGTCGGATTGGATATGCACCATCAACCGTTTGAGATTCAGGCGGACCGGTTTTTACAGGAAGTGGCCGCAGCGTATGCGGTGAAATAGGGGGGGTAGTATGAGCTTTAAAGAAGATTTGCTTAAATTGGCAGGTCAGGTTGAAAAAAGGAAAGAATATACTGGAACCGAGGAAGCAACGAAGAATTCTCTTATTCTGCCATTCTTACAGGTTTTGGGCTTTGATGTTTTTAATCCACTTGAAGTACAGCCAGAATACTGTTCGGCTTTCGGTGGGGCCAAGAATGCCCGAGTGGATTATGCTATTTTAAAAGATTCTGCGCCAATAATATTCTTAGAAGCAAAACCAGTAGACGACTCTCTTAAAGGGCATTACTCTCAGCTTCGCTCATATTTTAATGCAACGCCTACAGTAAGAGTTGCTATTATTACCAATGGCGTTATTTACCGATTTTATACGGACCTTAATGTACAGAACATAATGGACGATACCTCATTTCTCGAAATTAATATTACGTTGCTATCCGATGCCGACACCGAAGTACTAAGTCTATTTAAAAAAGAGGAATTCGATGCCCAAAAAGTTGTTTGTGTAGCTGAGGAACTCGCCTATGCAACCAACCTGATTGAGATTTTAGAAAAAGTGTTCCGGGAACCTAATGATGATTTTATTAAATACCTCCTCAGTGAATTAAAATACCCTGCTCCTAAGACATCATCCGTTCTTGACAAGTTTCGCCCAATTGTCAAGAAGGCCATTTACCAGGCCCTGGTTAACCTGGTTCAGAAGGGGCTTGCATCACCTGCAACCATGGAGGTAGCTGCGGTTACAGATTCTGCTGATATTAAAAGGCAAATTGTCACAACAGGGGACGAGCTAAAAGCGTTTGAGGTGATAAAAGTCATCCTGGCCGAAGCAGGTAAGGATGCTGAGCAAATCCAGTATAAAGACACAACCGTTTATTTCAGTATATTTATAAAGAATCCTTCTAATTGGATAGTGCGCCTTAATCTGGATAGCGCAAAAAAAAGCATAACCACCAATATCCCGGTTAATGCTTTGCAGGACATGGCTCCCGGTTTTGAGGCAGGGGAAGCTAACAAGAGCATAGGTATAAGCCGGGTGTATATTAATTCAATCGAAGATATATTGTGTCTTAAGCAAGTAATCATTGAAAGTTACAGGTTACTAACAGAATAGTTATTACGGAGGAGGATTTTATGGATAATGCAATGATAATCTGGATCATTATATTCGCAGTTTTTGTTATAGCCTTTATTTTTTACCTGTCGCTATACGGCAAAGTAAAACGGGAACGGCAAAAGGCTGATGCTTGCCTTGAACAGTTTAAAATCGAGAATGCAGTAAAAATAACTGACCATTCCAGGCAAGGAAACATAATTACTGGTCATGCCCAGAACATCAGCAAATGGGTAATAGAGGAACTGCATATTGATATTAATTATTACGATGACAATGGGTATTTAATCGGAAACGCAGCTGTTAAGGCCAATAACCTCAACCCTGGCGAGACATGGGAATTCAAGCAATTGATTGAGGATAACTCAGTTTCGAATTATTCTTTGACAATAAACCTTCCCGGAATGTGTATCTAAAGGAAGTGCGACATTGAAAGAGAAACCGTGGAAAACCACTGTCAGACCACTTAATGACGAGGGCACAAAATGGGAAATAATAGTCCATCTCGGGTGGAGCGAAGAGAAAAAAAGATATGATCGCCGCTATAGATGGATTTATGCAACGAAGCAGAGAGAGATCCAGGCGGCCACCCGTGCTTTTGTTGCGGAAATAGAACAGGAAATTGAGGCCGCTAAAGCCGAGACGGATGCCAAAAACAAAGAAGAATACTCCCAGGAAACGGTTGCAGACTGGTTCGTCTATTGGTTTAACGAATACACCCCTGTTTTCTATGAATGGGAAAAAAATACTCGGGAGAGGGCAAAAAGAATTATTAATAAAAACATTCTTCCCAGTTTGGGACACATAATTATTTCTCAGTTGGAATCGGATCTTATGGCGAACTTTTATGTAAAATTAGCCCAGGAAGGTAAAAAGGTAAAAACTAAAGATAAAGACCCTGAGGGGAATCCCATTATTAAATGGGTTGGCCTATCTAAAAGAACCATCAAATATGTTCACACGATACTCAATCAATCTTTTGACGATGCGGTAACCTTAAAAAAGATACCCGCAAATCCCGCAAAAGGATTAAAACTTCCTAAAGATAAAGAAAAGCATCATTCCAAATGGGTAGTCTTGGACGAAAGTCAGCTTTGGGAATTTCTAGATAAATCCATTGAACATAGGGATTATGCATTGATTTATACAGCAGCTTACAGCGGATGCCGCGAATCGGAATTATTCGGTTTAGCAAAAGACAAAATACTGTGGAATGTTTCTGCCTTACGAATTGAACAGGCACTTCATTTAGATCCGGATAGTGACGAAGGTTTTGAACTCAGAGACAGAACTAAAAATATACCCAGCACCAGAACGGTTGTAGTAACAGAGGATGTATTAGAGGTTCTTAGGAAACATATAGCTAAGCAAGAAAAGGCGGGTATTACGTCCGAGTTGGTTTTTACCGAATTAGATGGCAGCCCCCTAAAGCGACACAATTTAGGGCATCGTTTTAGCAATCTAGTAAAAAAACATGGTCACCCTGGTATGACCTTTCATCACTTGCGGCACACGCATGCCACAATTTTATTGTCAAGTGGAGCGAATATCAATGAAGTAGCCGAGAGACTCGGCCATGGCGATCCAAGAACAACCCTTAAAATATATGGTCATGTTTTGCCCGGTCGAGATCAAAGCCTCGCTCAATTTTTTGCCAACTTAATCAAGCCGAAAGAAACAAAGCCGGATATTAAAATAAAATTTAACAAGAAAGTTACCCGCAAATATTTCCGCAAAAACTTTCCGGGGAACTAGATATTTTTATTTATTTTTAAGAATAATTTCTTGTTACCAGATATAGTAAAAGCCCCTCCAAACTGTGGAGGGGCTTTGGTTTCAAGTGGTGCCCGAGGCCGGGGTCGAACCGGCACGATATTGCTATCGCGGGATTTTAAGTCCCGTGCGTCTGCCTATTCCGCCACCCGGGCATGTAGTTTTCTCATTTCGTATTTATCTCTAGCGCATGAATTAGTTTATCAAAACATCCTTCTTTTTGCAAGCAAAATGAGTAACTGGCTCGCTTTCCGATTTAGCAATTTTATATTCTAATAACATGAAAAAATGAGAGATTCTTTGCATAAAAAAACCTTCCCCAAAAACGGAAGGCTTTAGTTACTATTATGGAGGGCGGGACCGGATTCGAACCGGTGAATGGTGATTTTGCAGACCACAGCGTTAGCCTCTTCGCCACCCGCCCAAAATCTCTACTGCTATGCCTCGCTTATGCGATGTTATTATAACAAATAATTCACTAAAATACTATTCAAAACAAAAGCGTTACTTCGTAACGCCTGGAATTCAATGGAGCGGAAGACGAGATTCGAACTCGCGACCCTCGCCTTGGCAAGGCGATGCTCTACCACTGAGCCACTTCCGCATTTTTCATGGTGCCTCGGGGCGGACTTGAACCACCGACACGCGGATTTTCAGTCCGCTGCTCTACCACCTGAGCTACCGAGGCAGGTTTATCTCCCTCGAAAAAATAAGCGTATTATGGCGAAGCCGAAGGGATTTGAACCCTCGATCTCCGGCGTGACAGGCCGGCATGTTAACCGCTACACCACGGCTCCGCAACGAAGTTTATTATAGCATCAGCCTCTATTTTAGTCAACCATTAACAGCCCACTTTGTTTTAATCCTATAATTCTAGTATAGAGCACCTTTGCCTTTGTATCCTTTTATATAATAATTCTCCTATAATTATGACATCTCTGAAAACTCTTTTTATGAAGGTGAGCGATATTTATCATCTCCGCAACTTTGATTATTTCTTTCCCACATATTTGCTGGCATTAAGGCCAGCCACCTGTCCTTCTCCTACTGACTTCGCCACCTGGTAGGGAGGACCGGTACAATCCCCGGCGGCAAATACTCCGGGAAGATTGGTTTCCTGTTGCCGGTTAACCTTTATGTGTTTATCGCTTATCTCCAGGCCAGGAATTAAGCGATCAGGGGCCGTTTCTCCGCCCAAAACAAATAAACCTTCAACCCTTATTTCACTACCATCTTTTAGTTTTAACCCTTGAACAAAGTCAGAACCAATAATTTCCCCTGGTTTTCCATTTATAGTCTCTATTCTAGGGTCGAGTTCCATTGTTTCCTGGTAGAGAGGCAAATAATAAACCTTCCGGCAGATCTCCGCCATATAATTAGCTTCACTTTCCGCTTCGCTGCTGTGTGCTATTAACAGCACATCCTTGCTCCGATAAATGGGACCATCGCAGGTAGCACAGTAGCCCAATCCCCGACCTAGCATATCTTCCTCCCGGGGTAGTGTAGGTTTATAGGGGATGCCTGTGGCTATGATAATAGCCTTGCTCTTTAGCAATTCTCCCTTGACCAGTATATTATATACTCCCTCAGCTTCATTTATGGCTTCTGCCTTAGTGCTGATGATTTCAATACCCATGTCCAGAGCATGTTCCATAAAGCGATTCAGCAGTTCTTCCCCTCTAACTCCGGGAATACCCAAGTAATTATCGATTTTCTGGGCCTTGTGTAAGGGCGGGCTGCATATCTCGGCCCCGATTATCAATACTTTTTTATTTCGTATGGTCGCATTTATGGCTGCAGATAAGCCCGCCGGGCCACATCCCAGTATAGTAATATCGTAAAATTCGTTTTGCATAAGAACCCCCATAAAATAATCTATAGCAACTAAAGTTAATTAACTTATTATATTATAGTCCAGAGACAAAAACACTGATGTTCCTGCTCCTCATACCTTACCCCTCACTCCTTACTTTCTTATTAATTATACCCAACTACGGGTTTCTTCAACAATCTTTTCAACTGTTTCCTTAATAATGTTATACTCTATAAAAAAAGCTACAGGAGTGATAGTCTTTGAAATATTTAGTAATCCTGGGAGACGGGATGGCTGATTATATTATTCCGGAACTAGGGGATAAAACTCCCCTGCAATATGCCTATACCCCATATATAGATTTGCTGGCCAAAAAAGCCGTTATCGGCCAGGTCAATACCATTCCACCCGGTTTTCCCCCGGGAAGCGATGTGGCTAATCTCTCAGTAATGGGTTATGATCCCAGCCGTTATTATACGGGACGATCCCCCCTGGAGGCAGTAAGCATGGGGGTGGAAATGGGGGATGAAGACCTGGCTTTACGCTGCAACCTGGTATGCCTGTCAACTGAATCAGAATATAGTGAGCGCAAGATGCTCGATTACAGTGCGGGGGAAATTGATACCCGGGATTCCGCCGTGTTGTTGCAGCTCCTGGAAAAAGAATTGGGCAGTGCTAGTTTTAATTTTTATCCCGGTATCAGTTACCGGCACCTACTGCTATGGAAAAACGGATTAGGTCGAGAAATAATCTTAACTCCCCCTCATGATATTTCCGGACGCCCAATTAAAGAATACCTGCCTCAGGGACGCGATTCCGCCCCCCTCCTGGAAATAATGAGAAAAAGCTCTCTTATCCTGCAGCAGCATCCCTTATACCGGTCTCGCCTGGAGGCTGGACATAATCCGGCTACTTCGGTTTGGTTCTGGGGGGAAGGGAGTAAACCTTCACTGCCGAGCTTTCAAGAGAAATTCGCTCTTCATGGCTCAGTAGTAGCAGCAGTAGACCTGGTAAAAGGATTAGGCATTTCTGCCGGGCTTAAACCGGTATCGGTAGCAGGAGCCACCGGCGGCATAGTAACCAATTTTGCCGGTAAGGCCAGAGCCGCTTTAAACGAATTAAAACAGGACCAGGATTTTGTGTACTTGCATATTGAATCACCTGATGAAGCCGGCCACCAGGGCAATCTGGAGAAAAAAATCTGGAGCATAGAGCAGCTCGATAAAGAGGTGGTATCTTTGGTAGTAAAAGAAATGGATGAGTTCGAGGAACTGCGGGTATTGATTCTACCGGATCACCCCACTCCCCTGACCATCCAGACCCACTCATCCGAACCCGTGCCTTTCCTGTTTTTTGACAAGAACCGTCCGCAGGAAAATCCAGCGGGGGTTTATGATGAAATTAATGGCAGTCAGGGTATGATTATTGAGCAGGGCCATGAGCTCATGGATTTTTTCATTCGCGGTAAATTATAAAGGGGCTGTAATAATAACTGAAACTGAAAGCAAAAGGGATGTTCCTTTTGCTTTCAGTGTTTTAAGAAAAAGTGAGGAAAAAGCCTGGCAATAAGAGGTTATCCCCCTTGGCCCTCACTCTGTTTTTATTGCGACTTATGCCTGCCAGTATGAGAATTACCCGACAAAGCCGGTTTATCCCAGTTGCAAAAAAGACATAAGCATTTCTTCCATCCCCTGCTGGGAGCAGACACTGCGATGTCTGATTTCCCTTCTATCCAGTTCTTGCAATCCTGCAGGTATAGTTACATCGGTATGCTGTGAGAGCAACTTCATTAATTCAAATTCATCCTTGCCCCTCATCTCTTCAGTCTCCAAAACAGCCTGAGCCACGTTGCTGGCAAATTTAAAGGGGCTGGCGGTGGAAGCAATAATACTTATAGTCTTATCCCCGGTTTCAGAGCGGTATTTTTGATAAACATTTACGGCCACAGCCGTATGGGTATCTAATAAATAACCCCGCTCCCGCCAAATGTCGCGAATGGTAGCAATGGTCTCTTCGTCGGTGCAAAAATCCGCCCAGAATATGTCCTGAACAGCGTTACGAGTAGCAGTATCTATTTCGTATCGTCCCCTATTCTTCAAGTCTTCCATCCAGGCAACAACTCGCCTGGCATCATGAGCGGTTACTTCAAATAAAAGCCTTTCCAGGTTGGAGGAGATAAGAATGTCCATGGATGGGGATATAGTCTTTTCAAACTTGCGCTGGCGGTCATAGATACCAGTCTGGATAAAATCAGTCAGAATATTATTGGCATTTGATGCACAGATCAGCCTTTTTACTGGAATCCCCATCCGGGAGGCATAATAAGCCGCCAGAATATTCCCGAAATTCCCGGTGGGCACCACTATATTTATTGATTCCGCTTCCCCAAGTATCCCAGTAGCCTTCAATTCAAGATAGGCCGCCACATAGTATACAATTTGGGGCAATAACCGTCCCCAGTTAATGGAGTTGGCCGATGACAATTTCTGCCCGTTTTGCAGCAGCCGGGCGGCAAATTCTTCGTTGGAAAAAATCCTTTTAACCCCGTTCTGGGCATCGTCAAAATTACCGCGAACTGCAGCCACATAAACATTATTGCCTTCTTGGGTCAGCATTTGACGTTTTTGTATTTCACTTACACCCTCATCCGGATAAAAGACAATAATTTTCGTTCCCGCCACGTCTTTAAATCCTTCTAAAGCCGCCTTACCGGTATCCCCGGAGGTTGCTACCAGGATGACTATTTCCGCCTTTTCTCCCGTTTTACGAGCACTGCTGGTTAAAAGCTGTGGGAGCATCTGTAAGGCCATATCCTTGAAGGCGGCGGTAGGGCCATGCCACAGTTCTTGAATATATACTCCTGTATCAAGTTTTACCAAAGGTGCTATTCTCTCGTTATCAAAACGGTCCTGATTATAAGCTCCATCAATGCAGCTCTTAATCTCATCATCACTAAAATCACTCAAAAACTGCCTGATAATATGAAACGTTTTTTCCTGGTATGAACCACTGGCCATGGCAGTTAATTGCTTGTCATCCAGATGGGGAATAGATTCAGGAACAAAAAGACCTCCATCCGGGCTAATCCCCATTTTTATAGCCTCGGCGGCGGTGACGGAATGGTATTTTCCTCGACTACTCTCATATTTCACGATTTTTTCCTCCTTCAAGACTATCCTGGGAAAAGGATATACTAATCAGTATAATTATTATAACGAGGTAAAATATGTCCCGATTCTTTAAGTGGCCGGGTTCCTATTAACAACACATACGGTGGGTTCTAATCCCCCGCCTCGTTGCAGCGTTGTGTTGAAACCGCTCCGCAGTTTCTTCCGATGCTTAAATAAAGAAACAAAAGGAGAAGAGACAGTTAGTTCTCCTCCTGCCGCAAACATCAAGAGAATTCTGTTCTATATTCTATACTTAAAAACCCCGCAGGTAAATGCAACGAAATTTTTTAAACTGCTTGACCATAAGAAGAGAGCGTTTAATTGACTCCACTGCAAAAACCCCTTTTCTTGCAGAAGGGGTTGCATAAATATACAAAGTGAGCGTTGGCGAAGCATGAATGCGACACCCGGCGAAGGCGAGCACCTTTATCCATGAAGCTTTTGGCAAGAGATTGGAATTGAATTTAGAGGAGGTAATTTCTGTGGGACAAGCCATTATCGCCGTCCTGGGTCTGATTCTGGCCAAGTTAATCTTAGATGTTGTCAAGGAAAATATAAGCAGTAGCAAGAAAACATCTTCTCCGGGACCCATTATAGACCTGGGTGATACCTGGGTAGACTTGAGTGAAATCTCCAGTCGCCAGCGTGAAAGCCTGCTTTCCAAAGAGGAAATCTTGCTTTTCCAGATGCTTGATAGCATCCTGGTCAACAGTAATTATCAGGTTTTTCCCAAAGTTAGGCTGGCTGACCTGCTAACCCCCAACCCCAATATCCCCAACCGGGCGGAATACAAGCGCCGTCTCCGGGAAAGGGTGGTTGACCTGCTAATAGTGGAAAAGCAAAACCTGAAGCCGCTGTTATTAATCCTCACCAAAGGTTGGCAAAACAAGAAAGCTGAACCTGACCAGCTTAGTATACAGAGCATAGAAACAGCTGGCCTTCGCTATTTGATAATTAAGTTGGATGACTTACCTTCTTCCAGTAGCCTGCTAAAAAAGCTACGCGAAGCTGGATTAAATATATAATTAATAGTCGCCCCTGAATGATTTTGAGACCTTATTACTTGGCTTGCTCATATTTACTTACATCTCGCCGCTACCGCCGGCGATAAAATAATTATACCCATAAGTCTACGGAACCGCTCGCGATTTATCTGCCGCCCCCTGGCTTGCATTTCCGCAGTGATTCTGCGGTATCCATTATAGGGGTATTTGGTATAAAGAAGCGGGGGACAATATTTCACCTCGTTATAGTTTGGCTTTCAGCTTCTGTATAGTTTCCAGTGGCAGGCCTGTGATTTTGGCAACAATGGGCGGCTCCAGACCTTCCAACAAAGCAGCGCGGGCTGTCTCTCTTTTGCCTTCCCTCTTGCCTTCTCTTTTGCCTTCATTCTTGCCTTCCCTCTTGCCTCTCAGTTCAGCTTCATAGAGATCAGAATTTCTGTCCATGATGGCTTTTAATCTTTGTTCATAGATTTCTTTGGCTCGGGGATCAGATGCCATTTTTTCCAGAGCTATCCTGGCCTGTGCTATGGCCGGGTCTTCTTTGGACAATCTCTCCAGCAGTTCCATGTCATCCCATCCTTTCAAAAACATTGCCCACCGGTCCAGCGGGTTATCATAACTTGCCATTTCTTCATTCAATTTGGGCAATTCGATGAAGTGTATCTCGATGGCATCGGTCAAATCTATATTTTCATCGCGCTCCCGCAGCCTGAAGCTGGTATGGTAGCGCTGGCTGTCTTTGATGCGGACAAAGTCCAGTATGTTTATACCTATGGCTCTATTGAGGTCCTGATATCTTCCGCGGGTGATTATCTGGTCTCCGAATATTCGGCATATATAAAAGGCGCTGCGCCTTTCCATATTAGCCCGGTCACCAATCTGCATTTCTATATCCACCAGTTCCCCGCTACCCAATTGAACCTTTATGTCAAGTATACCGTAGCTATCGTCAATGTACTCCTGTTCTAGGTAAGGATTTAGTAATTTCACCGCTACAATCTGTTGTTTCCCGGTCAAACCCAATACAGCATTTAGTAAATTCATCAGTATGTCTTTGTTTTCTTCAGAACCAAAGACCCTTTTAAAGACCACATCTACTTTGGGATCCAGTCTCTCGGGCAAGCCGGTCACCACCTCTTTTATGTTTATTTTATCATAAAACATCCGATTTCTGGAACTGTTCTTTTAAAAAGCATCCGATTTAGATTTTCATTCCTCCTCCATCTTAAAACCGATCATTCTTAGTGCCATGCCGAGTTCCAGACATTATCGCTCCGGCAAAAAACGTTTTACAGTACCACCTTTGATATAGAGAACCTTCATTGGATAGAACAGCTCTAAAATCTTGTTTACAGTGGGTTCAAAACTTTTTTTATCACCAGTAAGGGTATTGTCCCCAAAGCTTCTTACAAATAAAATGCATCCCTCCGCTGCACAATTACGCAAAATAGATAAAAAAGCTGATAAAAATACCCCAGCAATACCCCAGAAACAGCAAAAAGCCCTGTATTACAGAGCTTTTCATTGTATCAAAGATTAAGTTTTAAATGGTCGGAGTGACTGGATTTGAACCAGCGGCCTCTACGTCCCCAACGTAGCGCTCATACCAAACTGAGCTACACCCCGACGCAAAGAATATTGTATAACATAAAGCCGGTATTCGTCAAGAACTCCAAACCCTATATTTACTCTATCTTATCCAGTTCAAATTTCCGGTGTAGAGCTCTAACCGCAGTTTTGATATGGCACTCGTCAATAACACAGGAAACGCGGATTTCTGATGTGCTTATCATATGTATGTTGATACCTTCGTCCGCCAGAGCTTCAAACATGGCAGCGGCGACGCCGATATTACTCTGCATACCGGCTCCGACAATCGATACCTTGGCTACATCTTTGCCGTAGGCCATACCCGAAGCACAGATACTTTCCACCAGTTCTTTCACCACTGGAACGGCCCGGCTAAGATCATTCTCTTCGATTGTAAAGGCAATATCATTCCTTCCATCTCTCATGGCGCTCTGGATAATTATATCTACATTTATGCTTTCAGCAGCCAGGGTCTTAAATAGGGTTTTTGCTATACCCGGTTGGTCGGGTACATCAAACAAAGCAAAACGAGCGCAATTTAAATCATGCGCTATCCCACTTACTGCTCTATGATTTTCCATATTGACTACCTCCGTTATTATGGTTCCGGGATTACGACTAAAACTGCTCAGAATCTCCACATCAACATTATACAACATAGCAAATTCCGCTGCCCGGGGTTGTAATACTCCCGCTCCCAGACTGGCCATTTCCAGCATTTCTTCATATGATACCTGCGGCAGTTTTTGGGCTTCTTTTACTATTCGGGGATCAGCGGTAAACACTCCTTCTACATCGGTAAAAATCATGCAGCGCAAAGCATCAAGACTGGCAGCTAATGCCACCGCAGTAGTATCGGACCCCCCTCTCCCCAAAGTGGTGATATCGCCGAAGGGAGACAGGCCCTGAAAACCAGCTATAATGACCGCATTACCCCTTTTTATTTCATTTTTTATACGATCGGTTTTAATCCCGGTAATCCGCGCCTTGCTATGGCTGTCATCGCTATTTATTCCAGCCTGCCAGCCGGTAAGTGAAACAGAAGGGCAAGCATAATTATTAAGGGTCAAGGCCAATAATGCTGCTGATTGCTGCTCTCCGGTGGCCAGAAGCATATCCATTTCTCGTTTGCATAAATCATGGCCGGTGAGACTGGCCAGCTCAATCAGTTCATCGGTGGTATCACCCATAGCGGAGACAACTACAACTATATCATCGCCCTTATCTCGTATTTCTTTGATTCTACCGGCAATATGCTTGATTTTATCAATTGATGCGACTGAACTTCCACCGAACTTTGCTACAATTAGTGACAAGATAATTCACTCCAAATCCATAAGATTATACTACCTCAAAACTTTAACTCCATCCGGATCGGCTGCCAATATCATTAACTGGCTTTGGACCCCGGACACAGCAAAGGCATCTTGCATAGCTTGAGCCACTCTCTTTTCCTCTTGCTGGCAAAAAGCGATGATAGAAGATCCTGAACCACTGAGGGCAACTCCCAGGGCTCCATTTCCCAGAGCCTGAGAAAACACCCTGTCAAAACCGGGAATTAACTGTTTGCGCCGGGGCTGAAAAATTGCATCATCCATAGCCGCTGGCAAATAGCGAAAATCATGTTTAATCAAACTGGCCAACAAATAGGAGGCCCGTTGCAGGTTATTTACCATATCCTTAAAATTAATCTTTTTCGGCAGTAGTTGCCTTGATTCATCAGTGGATATTGGGATATCAGGTACGGCAACAACCAGCTTTAATTCCGGGGGAAAAGAAAATTGCTGATAATACACCTTTTTCCTATAAAGCATGGCGGTGGTGAGTCCTCCCGCCACTGCGGGAACAACATTGTCAGCATGCCCTTCCATTTCCACCGCCCAGCTAATTAAGTCCTCCTGGGCAAATCTCTTCTCCAGAACTTCGTTGGCCGCATATAGACCGGCAACAATAGCAGCGGCACTGCTTCCCAGGCCTTTTCCCGGTGGAATGGAGCTATTGATAGTAAGCTCCAGTCCAGGCACTTCTACAACATGAGCTTCCGCAAATACTATTTTCATGGCCTGGTAAAGCAGGTTATCCCCAAAGATTTCTTCTGGATATTCTTCTCCATCGACAAAAAATCTAATCCCGCTGCTTGGCGGAATTATTTTCACCTTGATCTCCAGGTATAATTGCAGGGCCAAACCCAGAGTATCAAAGCCCGGTCCTAGATTGGCACTTGTGGCCGGAACCTTAACAGTAAACATAGCACTCCTTCTTGTATAATATTAATCTGCTTCTCTATCTGTTCCTTCCAAACGAATCACATTTTTAATTTCACCTACTATACTAAGCCCTTTGAGTAGAGTAAGCGAATCCCTTAGATGCATCTCCCGAACCCGGTGGGTAATTAAAATAAGCTCAGCCCAACATTGCTTGCTCGTCTTTTGCAAGACGGTTGCGATACTGACATTATTATTCCCAAAAACAGCGGCAATGCCCGCTAAAACTCCTGGCCGGTCCTCTACTATCATTCTTATATAATACTCGCCTTCCAATTCTTTGATGTCCATAATTGCCTTATTATCATAACAACTGCAACCGATGCGCGCATTACTGTTATACAAGATATTGCGAGCGATTTCAATAATATCCCCAAATACTGCACTGGCAGTTGGCATTTGTCCTGCTCCCCGCCCGTAGTGCATAATTTCCCCCACAGCATCTCCACGTAAAAATACGGCGTTAAATACATCGTTTACTCCGGCCATGGGATGAGTTTTGGGTAGAAAAGCCGGGTGCACCCGAACTTCTATTTTTTGCTGCGGGTTTTCCTTGGCTATGGCTAAAAGCTTTATTACATAACCTAATTCTTTGGCATATTGGATATCATCTGCCGTAATCGAGCGTATTCCCTCCACATATACATCATCCAGGGTAACCCTGCTGTTGAAAGCAATAGATGATAAAATGGCAATCTTGCGAGCCGCATCCAGTCCATCTACATCTGCGGACGGGTCGGATTCAGCATAACCCAGTTGCTGAGCCTCAGCCAAAACTTCATTAAAATCACGACCTTCCCGGCTCATTTTGCTGAGTATGTAGTTGGTGGTGCCGTTTAAGATGCCGATAACCTCTTGGATCTGGTTGGCAGCCAGGGATTGCTTCATGGGATATACTATGGGTATTCCCCCAGCAACGCTGGCTTCAAAATAGAAATCTACCCTTTTTTCCTTGGCCTGGTCGAAAAGATCTTTCCCTTTTATTGCTATCAGATCCTTATTGGCTGTTACCACATGCTTTCCCCGGGCTAAAGCTGCCATGATATAGGAGAAGGCAGGTTCTATTCCCCCAATTAACTCAACCACTATGGCAATTTCCTGGTCATCGAGAATCTCCTGGATATCCTGAGTTATCGCCTCATCTTTAATTCCCAGCAACCGGCATTTCTCTGTGTCTCTTTCCAGGACTTTTTTAATTACAATCGATTCCCCAATTCTTTTGTCAATTATTTCACTATTCTTTTGCAACAATTTAATTACCCCGGAGCCTACAGTACCGCATCCGAGCAAAGCTACACCAATCATCTGATTTCCTCCTGTTTTTACTGATATACAAACTTAAACCAAAACCCGGCACTTATTCCAATCGTTTTGCCAGCTGTTTTATGGAGGCTTTAATATCGATACTCAAAGAAATAGTAACATAAGCTAGTCAATGAAGAAAGTAGTGGGCAAAAAAAGGTGAAAAAAGAAGAAGCTTATAGAAAGTCAATTTGCCCGCGGGCAAAAAGTCGCAGACAGGCATCTACTACATCCGGGTCATATAAGATTCCCCGATGGCGCCGGATTTCCTCCATAGCCAGGTTTATACCCAGGGCTGGTCGATAGGGCCGGTGTGAAGACATGGCCTCAACCACATCAGCTACTGCTAAAATACGAGCTTCCAGCATAATCTGAGAACCGGCCAGGCCCTGTGGATAACCAGAACCGTCCATTCTCTCGTGATGTTGGATGACCATATCAGCTACCGGCAGCTCAAAAGGAATAGTTTTAACAATCTCATAACCCACCTGGGTATGAGTTCTTACCAAAAGGGTTTCTATATCGTTTAGTTCACCCGGCTTGCTTAAAATGTCTGAAGATATCTGCATTTTACCGATATCGTGTAAAGTAGCTGCCATATAAATACCCCGGGTTATGTTGTCGGGAAATTGCATTTCCCGGGCAATGGCAGTGGCCAATTGGGCTACTCTGCGCTGGTGCCCCGCCGTGTAAAGATCTCTTTTTTCAGTGGTTATGGCCAGTGCATTTACTGTACTTCTAAGGATAGTTTGCGCTTTTTTAAGACTTTCTTGTAAAGCATTTTCGGTTTGCTTGCGACGGCTAATATCTCTTAATGAGATTATGGCACCAGTTTGATTGCCACCGCTGTCAAAAAGCGGGGCCGTTGCGGCCCAGCAATAAAGCCCGGAATCGCCCACAGCCGGAAAAAATACTTCCTTGATAAGGGTGTGTCCTTTTTTTTCTACATCAGCTATTAAGTTATGTGCATAAGTCGATTCCTCCATTACAATATCTACTAGCATGGGTTTTTTATAACCATAAAAAGGTATTGAGTACTCATAGTCATCTTTACCAATTATATCTTCGGCCTTGATCCCAGTCATTTCTTCCGCTGCTTGATTCCAAATAATAACCTTACCACTTATATCTACTACAAAGGTGGCATCAGGCAAAAAACTGATAATACCCGCCAATCGGCGCTCTGACTCCCTTATTTGCTGCTCCGCTCTTTTCCGCTCGGAAATGTCACGAATTATCCCCAGAAAACCGGTAATTTCCCCATCAGCAGAAAAAATGGGACTAACCGAAGTTTCAACATAGAGCTTTTTTCCTGACTTGCTTATTAGCTGCCAGTCAAATCCTTTAGCCGCCTCTCCGGTACGAAAGACCAGGTTATAAGTTTTAAAAACCTTTTTAGCATCCTCGTTTGTCATGTAGTGCGTATAATTCATACCCAGCAGTTCCTCTTTGGAATAGCCGAGCATATCCTGCAAAGATTGGTTGAAAAAAACCAGGTTTCCCGCTTTATCTACTTCATAATAGCCATCCTCAATACTTGCCAGAATATTCAGAAACTTTTTGGCATTATTAATCAAAGCCCTATTAATCATTCGCAACCTCCCAGGACAATTATGTTTTCCTGTTACCGGAATAAAGCAAATCATAGCAGTATCATAAATCATTCAAAAGTAAAATTATTACTGGAAAAAACCTTCAGGCAAGCTTCCACTACCTCTGCATCATATTTTATTACAGCTCCGTATCTTATCTCATCCAGGGCAGCTTCAATTCCTAATGCAGGCCGGTAAGGCCGGTGGGACGCCATGGCTTCCACCACATCAGCTACAGCCAGTATTCTGGCTTCCAAAAGAATCTCCTCACCGGACAAACCCTGGGGGTAGCCAGAACCATCCATTCGCTCATGATGTTGTAATAAAGTAGTGGATATCGCCTGGGCAAAGGGAATAGTCTTAACAATCTCGTATCCTGCCTGAGGATGGGTTTTTACCAGTAGTCTTTCTATTTCTGTCAAGCCTCCGGGTTTGGTAAGTATATCTGTAGGTATCTGCAACTTGCCAATATCATGTAAAATAGAAGCGGTCCTGACATTATCAATATAGTATTGGGGAAGTTTCATTTCCTGGGCAATTGCACATGCCAGGGAAGCTACCCTACGCTGATGCCCTGCAGTATAGGGATCCTTCTTCTCTGCCGTTATGGAAAGAGCGTTGACTGTACATTCAAACACTGTTTTTAAATGTTCCAAACTCTTTTGCAGGCTTTCTTCAGCCCGGTCACGGGTAATCTCCACTGCTAGCAGATTGGCAATCAAAGTAAGGGTGTCCAGATTGGCCTCGGTTAACACAGTTCGTTTTCTATGGCCTACCACCAATACTCCCAGGCAACTATTTCCAGTTATAATAGGAGCTGCCAAACCACAAAGCAGTTCTTCTTGCAGCACCAGTTCATCATAAATATGGTTAAAAAGAGTACTGCTAAAGTAATCTTCTAAGATATATCCACTTTCACTGGCGGCAACCATACCAATCAGGCCTTTTCCATAAGGTATCCTGACTTCTAGCCAATCTGTCAATTTATTGCCGGACAGGGTATGGGGAATTGCTTCATTCTTGCTTTCATCTATCAAGAATATAAAGATACAATCAGCCGCGAAAAGTTCCCTGCTCTTGTCTGCGGTGAGCTTCAGGGTTTCGTCCATGCTTTGACTGGATGACATAGCCACAGCCAAGTCATATAGCACCCGAAGTTTGTATACTTCCCGGGAAAGGTCATACTGTGCTTTTTTACGCACTGTAATATCACGTACAATGATTTGCACAGCAGGCGTACCCTCAAATACCAAAGCGGCTCCGGTGACTTCAGTATAAATAATTTTACCATTTATTAATATTACCTTCATTTCCGTTAAAGGGAATACTCCATTAGCAGCTAATGGTTCCATCAAATCAATGTATATCTGGCGACTTTCCGGATGTATAAACTCTATTATCCTTCTACCCAGAATATCCTCAACCCTTTCTGCTCCCAGCAGTCGGGCGCCGGCATGGTTTATGAAAACTATCCGGCCGTTTATGTGAACAGCGATAGCATCGGGTGAAACCTCAACCAATTGCCGATATCTCTCCTCGCTCTCCCGCAACTCTTCCTCCACCTGCAGGCGAGCTATTATAGATCCTATGTAATTTGCCACATTCTCTATGGCCTGACGGCTATGCTCTGGAACTACGCTGATTATACGGGAAGAAAGCTTCAGAGAAGCAAGCATCTTATCTTTATGATATATGGGTATTATCGCTATACTCTTTAAGCCTTCCTGGAGAACAATATCACCAAAATAGGCCGTCAGTTTATCTGCAGAGGAATATAAAGCCTGGGCATAAAGAGAAGAATTAGTATTAAAAGCGCAAGTCTTTACTTGTTCAACAAATCCTGGAGAAAGACCTCTGTGCACCGATAAGGTCAACTTGTCGCCTCCATTGTCCACCAGGAATATAGCCCCAGCATGCATTCCGCTGATTTTTAATGCCGAGTTTAGACAAATGGACAAAGCTTCTTCCATTCCATTAATTGCTATCATAGAAATACCCAGGTCCCGCTGTATAGCCGTATTCTCTTCTGCCCGTTTTTTCCGGGTTACATTCTGAATCGATTCTATGGCACCGATACGTTTACCATCGGCATCTATTAAAGGCGCTGCCGTTAACCGGAGATAGGCTCCACTCTCCCCAACAGCGGGGCAAAAATTTTCTGCTCTCAAGCTGCGAGCCTTTTTCTCCAATAATGTATAACTCTGCTCCCACTCAGTACTGGTTGACAGCACCTGATCCAGCAAAAGCGGACGGCGATAACCGTAAAAAGGCAGAGCATATTCATAATTACCTTTGCCTATAATCTCTCTGGCTCTGACTCCAGTCATTTCTTCGGCGGCCCGGTTCCAAGTTATTACCCGGCCATTACAATCAATGGCCAGGGTAGCATCAGGCAGGAAATCAATTATATGGACCAGGCGGTGTTCTGATTCTACGAAGGCTTCTTCCATCTGTCTTCTTTCACTTAGATCTTCCAGGAGAATAAGAACTACATCTTCATCTTTTTTCCCATCAACCGGCACTGAAATATTCAGTCGATGAAGTCTAGGGATTTTCTTTGCATCCAAAATACAGGATTCAAAAGATAATGAAACATGTTCTTGTAAGGCAGTAAACACTTTTTTTCTAGCAGATTATGTTCCTGTGGAGTAACTAAGTCGAAAATATTTAACTCCGGTACCTCTTCAACCTTAATGCCCATCATCTCCCGGGCCTTTTTGTTAGCAAAAGTTAAACTGCCGCTGCTGTTACAACAAAGGATTAATCCATTAATGTTTTCCAATATATAAAGCCCGCCATTATTCGATTCCAGTTTAATTTCTTTCGAGTTGTTCGTGGACTCCATAGCAGGCCTGTCCTTTGGCATCAAATAAACACATCCTTGCTTGATTTAAATACTAAACTTTAAGGTACCAAAGCTAAAAAGCATTACGATAACTTACAAACCACATTGTTATATATCTAAATGACTAAACACAGCGAATATTAGCGGGTAGGTTAGCAAGCTTGATGGATAGCATCAGGGTAATGGGTATTCCTTCGACAGATATCAGGAAAATCCTGCAGCGCTTAGTGGTATTTTGGAAGTAATTATAAGTGTTTACCCGCAACAATCCTACATATATCCTTTTTTACCGCATAACGGTCTAGAAGATAGATTAAACTCTTTAAAAAAAGCCGGTTGCAATACCGGCTTTTTTTACTAATACTATAAAGTTTATCTATAATCCTTAAATTATGATACAGATCAAGCCTCCGCTGCCCTCGTTAACAATTCTCTGTAAGGTATCCTGCAGCTTGTGCTGGGCGTTCTCCGGCATACGGTGCAATTTGTTTTGGATTCCCTCTCTTACCAAATCATGTAGCGATTTGCCAAAAATATTGGACTCCCATATTTTCCCTGGATCTTCCTCAAATTCGTCCAGCATGTAGCGCACCAGTTCTTCACATTGCTTTTCCGTTCCAATAATAGGGGTAATTTCCGTAGTTATATCAGCCCTTATTATGTGTAATGAGGGTGCCTTGGCTTTTAACTTGACTCCAAATCGGCTACCCTGCCGGATCAGTTCCGGTTCTTCCAGGAACATTTCTTCCAGGCGCGGGGTTACTACTCCGTAACCCGATTCCTTCACTTCATCCAGAGCCGAGGCAATCTTGTCGAATTCCCTCTTGGCCACACTGAGATCCTTCATAATACGCATAATGTCGTGGGTTCCTTCCACTCCGAAACCGCTAACCTCACTCAATGCTTGATAGAAGAGCTCTTCCGGTACACTTACCTCTATCCTGGCAGTTCCTGTACCCAAATTCATCTCTTCCAGGCTGACATAACTGACATTCTCCATGTCGGAAAGCTGCTCCACGGCCCGGTCGATATCACGGACTTTGCGTATAGCGTTAAGAATTTCACGGATAGACGTCTCCATATTTTGGCGCAACCAGTAGTCTTCTTCTAATTCGTCTACCCATTGCGGCAGCTTGATATTAACCTCTTGAACCGGGAATTCATACAATGCCTCTTCCAAGATACCATATACTTGCTCTGTACTCATTCTGGCAGCATCCACGGGGATAATGCTGACTTCATACTTTTCGCTGAGTTCCTCGGCCAAATTAAGGGTTTCTTTTTCGTACGGACGGGTCGAATTCAAGAGAACAATAAATGGTTTATTGAGTTCCTTGAGTTCATTGATAACTCTCTCTTCAGCTGAAACATAATTATCCCGGGGGATATCGCTTATGCTTCCATCAGTGGTAATTACTATACCGATAGTAGAATGATCAGTAATAACCTTCCTGGTTCCTATTTCGGCTGCCTCTTCGAAGGGAACCTCATAGTCAAACCAGGGAGTTCTAACCATGCGAGGTTCTTCATCCTCTTCGTAACCCAGAGCCCCGTCAACAGAATACCCCACGCAGTCAATAAGCCTTACCTTGAGGCTTATGCCATTTTGCGTGGTTATCTCCACTGCTTCATTGGGTACAAATTTGGGTTCAGTGGTGGTAATGGTTTTACCCGATCCGCTCTGGGGGAGCTCGTCATTAGCCCGATCACGCTCAAAAATGTCTTGTATATTTGGTAGTATCATTAACTCCATGAAGCGTTTCACAAAGGTTGACTTGCCCGTTCTAACCGGCCCCACCACACCCAGATAGATATCACCTCCAGTTCTTTCGGCAATATCCTTTAAGATGTTGTTTCCTTCCACTTCTCATTTTCCCTCCCTTGATTTAGACTTTTAAAAGGCACCCTCCCTTCGATTATGAGTACCTTAAACCATAGCTGCGTTATAACAGTATAAGTATATTTATCAATATTCGGTAATATAACCAGAAAAGAAAAAAAGTGTGGTTTTCACCCCACTTTTCACCATTCCTTTTTTCTTTTTACTATCTCTTCTATCTCGTGTTTCTTTTGTCGTCGCATTAAATCATCGACTTCATCTCTTGCTTTTCTATTGGCATACAAAACATTATAGCAAGCAGTGCAAATAGGCATATCTATTTTTAATTGGGTAGCCAAACGATGGACCACTCTTATGGTGTGGGCTCCCTCTACCACCATACCGATTTGCATCAGGGTTTCTTCCAGGCTATATCCCTGGCCGACCAATATCCCGGCCTGACGATTTCGTGAATGCCTGCTGCTACAGGTTACCACTAAATCTCCGATGCCGCTCAACCCGGAAAAAGTCCGGGCTTCACCCCCCATAGCTTCGCCCATGCGAATTATTTCATGCAAACCCCGTGTCAACAAAGCCGCCTGGGTGTTGTCTCCGTATCCTAAGCCGGAAGCGATTCCGGTGCCCAGGGCGATAATATTTTTCAAGGCCCCACCCAGTTCAACCCCGGCTACATCTGGATTGGTATATACCCGAAAAAAGGGAGTCATGTAAAGATCCTGTACTAGAAAAGCAATCTCTTTGTGGTAAGATGCTGCCGTTATTGCCGTCGGAATATTCCTGGCTACTTCCTCAGCATGGCTGGGGCCTGATAAAACAGAAAAACGTTCTCTGCTTTGGCTGCCCAGCACATCCTCCACTACCTGACTCATTCTCATGCCACTGCTTATCTCCAGCCCTTTAGCAGTATTTACCAGGCAACTGTCTTTCTCCAGGTAAGGCCGGGCCTTTTCCAAGACTTCCCTGAGCGATTGTGAGGGAACAGCCATAACCACCATATCAGCTCCTTTTAGAGCCTGGGCAAGGTCACTGGTGGCCACTATGCTATCCGAAAGCCTAATCCCGGGCAGAAAGCGCCTGTTTTCCCTTTCCTGCTGCAGGCTATCCACCCCGTCTTCAACCCGTCCCCAGAGAATTACCTGAAATCCTTTACTGCTCAATAACAAAGCCTGGGCTGTCCCCCAGCTGCCAGACCCCAGAATACATATTTTAGGCATTTCCCACTCTCCGTTATTTCCATATTATTTAAACTTATCCCCGATACCTAACAACACTTCCGTCCTCCGCCCTCCGTTTTACTTATATTCCGTCTTCCGCCTTCCGTCCTCCGTCTTCCGTTTTACTAGGCTTTGTCAGTTATTTTCGCTTCACTGCCATTCCTAAGCCGGTCAATATTTTCCCGGTGATGATAAACTACCAAAACAGCCACTAAAATACCAATTACTATATAAGACCAGGGCTTGCCCATCGCCAGACTCACCAAAGGAAGCAGGCAAGCAACAGAAATCGAACCCAGGGAAACATAACGAGTAAAATAAACTATGGCCAGGAAAATCAATAATAATATGCCGGTTACATCAGGCATCAGGAAAAGGATGATGCCTGCTGATGTGGTTACTCCCTTCCCTCCTTTAAAACCAAGGAAGACGGGATAGATATGGCCTATTACGGCCAGAACTGCACATAATATCAACAAAAACTGGCTGCCGGTGGATTGGCCAATCCAAGCTGCCAGTAGTCCTTTTAGCAGGTCGCCAAGGAAAGCCAGCAAGGCTACCCCGGGGCCTGAGGTGCGAAAAACATTGGTAGCACCAACATTGCCGCTGCCCTTGCTGCGGATATCCTGCCGGGTAAGCATGCGGGTGAATAAGTAAGAGAAAGGTATTGAGCCCAACAAATAACATAAAAAAAGTAAGGCTGCCTCTTGCAAATAAATCTCCCCTCCAAGTTATTGATTCTTCGCGCGTGATACGGAGACAGGGTTGTTGACAACATTGTTCCTTTATATCAAAACATTTTCCTTACTAACCCCCCCATGGCCCGGGGGCCACAACTAGTGATGAAAAGTGAGTTATATATTATCAATTATCATGCTCCGTGTTCTGGCGCAGCAACAGGCGAATGGGAGTTCCCTCAAAACCAAAGTTTTTACGCAGTGCGTTTTCCAAATAGCGCAAATAAGAGAAATGCACCATTTCCGGCTTGTTGCTAAAAAAAACAAAAGTAGGTGGAGCGACACGGACTTGAGTGCTATATAGTATTTTTATTCTTTTGCCGCCTCCTCCGGGCAAGGGATTTAGCATCATGGCCTCATTAATCACTTGATTAAGCTCCGCAGTATTTACCCGGCGGTGGTGCTGTTCTGCCACAAAGTTTACTATCTCCAGTACTTGAAATATCCGTTTTTTGGTCAGGGCAGAAACATACATTATGGGAGAATAGGATAGAAACTTGAGTTCCTCGCGAATATCTTTATCAAAGCGATTCATGGTTTGCCCGTCCTTTTCCACCAGGTCCCACTTGTTTACTACTATTATATTGGCCCGGGATTGCTCATGCACATAACCGGCAATCTTTTTATCCTGCTCCGCTACCCCTTCAGTGGCATCAAGCATAATCAGCACTACATCAGCCCGTTCAATCGCTTTTAGAGTCCGTATTACGCTGTATCTCTCCGTTGTTTCTTTGATGCGCGATTTTCTTCTCATACCGGCAGTATCAATCAATAAATAGTTTTGTCCCTTATATTGAAAAGGGGTATCAATTGCATCCCGGGTAGTTCCAGGAACATCGCTGACTATAACTCTTTCTTCTCCTAATAAAGCGTTTACCAGTGATGATTTTCCTACATTGGGACGCCCTACTATAGCAATTTTAATTGCGTCCCCTTCTTCTTCATATTCCCTGGCAGGTTTAAAGTGGGAAATTACCGCATCCAGCAGTTCATTGGTATTATAACCATGCATAGCCGAAACCGGTATGGGGTCACCCAGTCCCAATTTATAGAACTCGTAGTAATCCAATTGTTTTTTGAATTCTTCGACCTTGTTGGCCGCCAGTACTACCGGTTTATTGGACTTTCTTAAGAGGTTGGCCACCTGTTCGTCTTCAGCAGTGATGCCCTCCCGGCTGTCCAGAACCAGTATTATTACATCGGCTTCCTCAATAGCCAGCTCAGCCTGCAGCTTGATTTCGCGGGCAAAAATATCCCCTTCATTAAAACGAATACCCCCGGTGTCAATAATGATAAACTCCCGGCCGTTCCAATCCGAACTATCATACAATCTATCCCGGGTTACCCCGGGTATATCCTCCACTATCGCCTTCCGAGCTCCGGCCAGGCGGTTAAACAAGGTGGATTTTCCTACATTGGGACGGCCTACAATGGCAACAACCGGTTTCATTGTTATAATACCTCCGTAAGCGATAGCACTGCTCTTACCAAAGAACGAGCACTGCCATCAACCGTAATTATTTGGGCTCCAGTTTTTTCTTCCACTTCTTCTAGGCTGCTATCATCCAGCATGATATCTTGTCCTTCTTTAAATACTATTTCGGGTATTATTAGCTTTTTACCTGCAGAATCCCGGCTCAGGGTGGCAATAATATCAGCACCAGTCAGGAGACCGGTAACTGTAACCCCGCCACCGAAAAAGCGGTTGTTTACCGCTATTATCTTCAACTCCAGCCCTTCTATCCGGTTTAAGCGGCTGACTACTTTTTCCAGCACCGGTCCAGCCGAAACACCAGTTATCAGATAGACCTCCTGCCTTTTTACCACTAAAGGCAAACTGGATTCGATTTCAGCAAAATCATCTACAAATATACGAGCCAGGCCTATCCCATTTTCCACCTGGCAATAGTCATCGTAATAGAGAGCAGGCGGAAAATTTCTTCCGGCTTTTAGGTAAAACTCATCAGCGGCATAAACAAACCCTCGCCCCAAGCAGGGTCGGAATTCATCCTGGAAGCTATCGACTAGTTCGATAGTCTTTATGGCTTCATTCACCGTAAATCCCCGAAGAGGAGGAAGCCCCTGGCGATGCCCGCTTAAGCCCACTGGTACCACCCCAACCGAAGCAACTGAAGGAAAGAACTGGGCCAGCTCGTTTATACTATGCTGTAAAACTTCAGCATCATTAATGCCGGGACAGAGTACTATTTGCGTATGTACTTCTATTCCGGCTTCTTGCAGCCGCTTCAACTCACTTTTTATATTAGCTGCCCGGGGGTTGTTGAAAAGACGGGCTCTTAGTTCAGGCTGCATGCAGTGTATCGAAACATAAAGGGGACTTAGTCGCATAGAAAGGATTTTATGCCAATCTTTTTCACTCAGATTGGTCAGGCTGATAAAGTTTCCTAGCAGAAATGAATAGCGGTAATCGTCATCCTTTACATAGAGGGTTTTTCTCATTTTGCGCGGTAGCTGGTCTACAAAACAAAAAAGGCAGCGGTTCTGACACAACTTCATCTTATCAAAAATAAGCCCATCAAAAAGCAAGCCCAACTCTTCATCGTACTCTTTTTCAATCTCCAGGACCCATAATTCCCCGCTATTGGCCTTTTCAATTTCCACCAGCAAATTATCTTCCTGGGAATAGAACTCGTAATCAAGGATATCATTTATCTCATGACCATTAATGCTATAAAGTATATCTCCGGGTTCTATATCCATTTCCCCGGCAATGCTGTTTTCCATGATGCCTTTTATAGGTGCAGTCAAAATCTTTTCCTCCGCAGCAGAATCCTGAAAACCATTATCCATCAAAAAACCTGGCTGCGCAAGTTTGTATACCTTTCCCCCTCTGCCTTTCCCGTCGTGCTTCCTCTAGTCCAACAATCCCAGGCGCTTTATAGCCTCCAAGAGCTTATCAGTGTCAATGGGTTTGGCTGCATAAGCTTCGCATCCTGAATCAAAACAATTAAAAACCGTTTCAGGCTCATTAAGGGCGGTGGTCATTATAATTTTCACCAGCTCGGAGTCTTGCAATCCACGTTGCTTCTCCAAATCCCTTATGGTTTTTAAGGTTTTTATCCCATCTAATTTGGGCATCATTATATCCAAACATATCAAATCGTAGGGTTGGCCTTCTTCATGGGCCAACAAAAAAGCATCTATGGTTTCGATACCATCTACTGTAATATCGCAGTTACCGTATCGGGAAAGGAATTTATAAAGGAATTTGCGACTGGCCAAATCATCCTCGGCAATCAATACCTTCATTATTAATTAAACCTCCTTAACCAAATATCTTTAATATCAAGATCCCAAAGAAGAAAGATATGCATATATTTCCTGCAATTTCCGAAAGAGACTCCAGCATTGATCCAGATCCCCTTTGCGGGCGCCAAGTTCTATCTTAAAAGCCAGGTTCTTAATAGTAATCTCATCCATTTGGTAGGCCAGTTCCTTTATCTCATGAGCCTGCTTTTCCACCTGCTGCAAATCAAGGCTCAATAATGCCAGATCAATTTTCAAAATAGCTTTCTCAACCTGCTCCAAAAAGCTGCTGTCAACCTTTAAAAAAAGATCTTTGGGGCTTAAGGGTTCTATATCCATATGATTGGTTGTTGTCGTTGACCTGGCCTTTTTAATCATTTTGCTTATGGCCTGGTTGAGTTCCTCCATTTGAACCGGTTTGGCCAGGTAATCATCCATACCCGCAGCCAGGAATTTCTCCCGGTCGCCATATATAGCATGAGCGGTTATAGCGACGATGGGAATATGGAATCCAGTTATTTCTTCCTGTTCACGAATACGGCGGGTTGTTTCCAGTCCATCCATTACCGGCATTAATATATCCATAAAAACCAGGTCATAGTTGTTTTTATCCAGCAGTTCCAGGGCTTCGACTCCATTGGCAGCCACCTCCACCTGATGACCCTGAGCGCGGAGCAAGTTAGAGAGCACCATTTGGTTTACTTCGTTGTCCTCAACTACCAGTATGGACAGGAAAGGGATTTTTTCAGCATCAGCTTTTTGATTAATTAGTTGTCTTGATTCAGTCTCCAGTTTAGACGGTTCCGGGATTGCCAATTCAACTGTAAAATAAAAGGTGCTGCCTGACTCGATATCGCTTTCCAGCCAAATCTTGCCTTGCATCATTTCCACAATTTTTTTGGAGATATTAAGGCCCAGGCCGGTACCCCCATAAGTACGGCTTATTGAACTATCCCCCTGGTAAAAACTTTCAAACATCTTTTCTTGCTGACCAGCGGTTATACCTCTTCCGGTATCGGCCACCGATGCTTGTAAAACAATACGATCTTCTAATATATCCAGTAAGTTTAATCGTATTTCAACTTCTCCCTGGTCAGTAAACTTGATGGCGTTGCCGATCAGGTTGTTAAAAACCTGTTGCAGACGGTAGGGATCTCCGTTTACCTGGACTGGTATGGCAGGATCTATGCAATAGAGCAAAAGCAGTCCTTTTTCCTGTGCTCGTGCTTTATGTATGGTGATGTTCTTCTCGACCAGTTCATGCAGGTTGAAATCAATTTTTTCAATAGTCAATTTGCCGGCTTCAATTTTAGAAAAGTCTAAAATATTATCAATAATACTTAACAGGGTGTCACCGGCCATTTTGATAATTTCCAGGTTTTCCTTCTGATCTGGTTCAGGATTGGATAAAAGGCTCAAACTGGTCATGCCAATAATAGCGTTCAGGGGAGTTCTGATTTCGTGGCTCATGTTGGCTAAAAATTCAGCCTTGGCGCGATTGGCCACCTCCGCCGCTTCCTTGGCCTTTTTCAAGTTTTCTTCAGCCAGCTTATGCTCGCTTATATCTTGAATAATACTACAATAACTTGTTATCTTATCTTCCTCATCCCTGACCGCAGTACAATATATTGACCACCAGCAGGGTTCCAGCTGGCGTTTGTGGAAGAAAACTTCATCATGCCACTCTTCACCTGCCCGCAATCGGGCAAATATTTTTTCAACATCTAACGGCAGGTTATTGATAAGGCTCAAATTCCGGTTAAGCACTTCACATGCTTCATAGCCGGTCAACTGGGTGAAACGGCTGTTTATGAACTGGATTATGCCCTGGGTGTCAAAAATAATTATGGCATTGGAGCTTAGCTGCAAAACCCAGGACAAGCAACGAATCTCGTCCTCGTTTTTCTTAATCCGGTCAATATCGCGAAATACCACTACCATACCCGCCATTTTCTGATTCTTATCTATAATAGGCGAAGCACAGGCAGAAGCAAATCGCGTTTTTCCATCACGGTCAAGCAATGCTGAATTTCTAAGCAGTCCCTGGCTCGAACCTCGGGTAAAAACATTATCGAAAGGGTTCTCCAACGGCTGTTTACTCGTATTATCAATAATCCTGAAAACCTCATCCAGGTGTTTTCCCAGGGCTTCCTCCCGACTCCACCCGGTCAGTTTTTCCGCCACCGGGTTCATCATACTTATATAACCGTCCATATCAGTAATAATGATACCATCACCTATACTCTCCAGGATAATCTGTAAATTATCCCTCTCCTCCTGAATTCTGGCTATGGTTTTCGCATATTCCCGCTTATCTGCTTCCAGCATCAAACATCACCCTAATACGTTATAGTTGGTTTATGAGCTTATACAGCGCTTGTCCTATATAATTCAAGGAGTATTGTTTTTCTACCGCCCCTAATTCATAAGCCACCTTCGGCATGCCATAAACCACACAGGAGGCTTCATCCTGGCCAATTGTCCTGGCTCCCGCCTTTCTCATAGCCAGTAGTCCCCGGGCTCCATCACTGCCCATACCGGTTAATATGATTCCCACCGCCCGGGCTCCAGCGCTTATGGCCACTGAATCGAATAGTACATCTACCGCCGGGCAATGACCATTTACCTTTTCACCCTGATGACATTCAACCATATAATCACCAGCTTTTTGCTTCAGGCGCATTTGATATTCCCCCGGGGCTATTAACACTTGTCCCATTTTTACCCGGTCATAATTTTGCGCTTCCTTGACATCAACCAAACACGTATCATTTAAGCGCTCTGCATACATTCTGGTAAATCCGGCGGGCATATGCTGCACTATTACTGTTCCGGGAGTGTCTTGGTTAAAATTCTTAACAATTTGGTAAATAGCTTCAGGTCCACCGGTGGATGCACCGATAGCAATAACCCAACCCTGATCGGTCTGTGATTTTCCCGTTGGCAGTAGTTTTGAAACCTCCGCTCGCCGTCCCAAACGGGCCACGGAAGCAATCTTTATCTTAAGAATCAACTCGCTGAAAAAGGCGTCCAGATCCCGATTCGGGTTCATATCCGGTTTGGCTACAAAGTCTATCGCCCCGGCGTTAAGAGCATCAAAAACACTCTCACTGAGAGCACTGATCATTACTACCGGCAATGGGTACTGGGGCATAAGCCTCCGCAAGAATTCAATACCGCTCATACGCGGCATTTCTACATCCAAGGTCATTACATCCGGTTTATGTTTGATAATCATATCCCTGGCCATAAAGGCATCGGCTGCAGTTGCCACCACCTCTATGGCCGGATCACGGGAAATGCCACGGGCCAGGGTTTCCCTGAACAGAAGTGAATCATCCACTATCAGCGTTTTTATTCTTCTGAGCCGCAAGAAGCAACTACTCCTTTCTATAAACGGCTGGCATCACATAGCTAAATCTATTATTATCCCAATTAATTGACTCGGCTTGCCCTATGAAAAAGTAACCACCATCCACGATAGAGTCGTAAAAACGCTGAATCAGCTTGCTCCTGGTGCTGGAATCAAAATATATCAAAACATTGCGGCAAAAAATAACCTGAAATCCTTGTTTAAAAGGAAAGGGACTTTCCATCAGGTTGAACCGGCGAAAAATGACTTGTCTTTTAATTTTTTCTCTTATCCTGAAACTATTCCGGTTAATCTCTTGAAAATACCATAATTTCCAACCGGCGGGCAGAGCCTCTATTTGCTCCTCCGTATAAACTGCCTCCTTAGCTTTTTGCAGGGCTCGCGCGGAAATGTCGGTAGCCAGTATCCGTGTATCCCATGCTGCCTGTTTAGAGCTAAAGAAATCACTAATTACCATAGCCAGGGTATAGGCCTCCTCACCACTGCTGCAACCGGCACTCCAGATACGGAGATCCCGGTTCTTCACCTTGCTCAACAGCTCGGGCAGTACCCTATCCCGGAAAAAGTCAAAGTGTTGGCTTTCCCGCATAAAGTAAGTGTGATTGGTGGTAATGCGATCCAACATAGCGGTAATGCTTTCCCCACTGGCATCCTGCAACAAGTGTTTATAATAGCCGGCAAAGCTGGAAAACCCCGTTTCCAGCAAATGATTGCTCAAACGGCTTTCAATCAGG
>Ga0334889_1000111_pt1 | contig 132970 bp, 105 predicted proteins | sample GraSluR1_MG_2_FD_207222 | JGI IMG/M metagenome (GOLD analysis project Ga0334889, IMG submission 207222) | Sludge microbial communities from methane-producing bioreactor in Wageningen University, Netherlands - Granular Sludge_8_08-R1 | ecosystem: Engineered > Bioreactor > Anaerobic >...
ATGAGCGGGCCGGGGATCACGGGTTTCAATGACTACGCGCGGTTTCTGGGTTCGCCGGGGGAGTGGGAGATGCTGCACCGGGACAATGATCCGGTTCCGGAGTTCGGGGAGGGTGTGAAGATCCGGTCGGCGACGGGGCAGATGTACGGATTGAACGCGTATGGTGACAAGATAAGTCGGATTCGGCTGTATGGTCCGGGGATCACGGAGGCGAATGACTGGGTGCTGCTGGCGGGTTACGCGGAGGACGCGGAGATGGGGGTGCTGGCGCGGGATGGCGACCCGGTGCCGGAAGCGGGGGAGGATGTCTACGTCGCTATCATCTCGCATGCTTTCATAAATGATCTGCGGCACGTTCTGTATCGGTTGAAGCTCGGGGGTCCCTCGATTGACGACTCGAATCGGTACGCGGTGTACTATGGGCCGTACGAGGACACGCGCATGATCCTGCGTGATGGGGAGCCGGCCGACTACTTCCCCAGCGGCACCGTCGTGAATAGCTGTGGGGCGGTTGAGAGCTTCCTGGCCATGAACGATGTGGGGGACTTCCTGACGCTCATCGGGGTCCAACAGGTGGGTGGCGAGCAGTTCTACCTTCTCTGGGTGCGGCATGGTCTGACGGGTCGCTACGTTCCAGTGCTGGAACCGGGGCAGGATGTTTGGGGTCGGACGGTTGCGCCCACGAGTTCAGGAGCCTTGGGACACTACTGGGCGCTGACGGGTGGTGCTGACGGTCGGCCGCAGAGTTTCAATGATCGGCGGCAACTGGCGGTGTTGCTGGATTTCACGGACGGGACGACAGGCGTTTACCGGATCGGTCCGCCGCTGTTGGGTGATATTGACGGCGACGGTGAAGTGACGGCGGTGGAGCTGGCGGCATTCGCGGATTGTGTGACGTATCCGGGCGGGCAGGGCACCACGGAGTGTGCCGCGTTCGATCTGGACCTTGACGGTGACATTGACATGGAGGACTTTCGGATGCTGCAACTCCTGGTCGGCGAAGCGCGCTAACGGAGCGTACGCGCGGCGCGGCGGCGGTTGGTTCCTGCTCAGTTCTGGTCATCCGCCACAGTCGGCAGGTGCCCGGGCGGCGCTACGCTGCGCATCTACAGGGGCAACCCAGCATTGCCGCCGAGTGCTACGCCCGTTTGCGCCGGGTGCGTTTGCGGCGGGGCTGGCCGTTGGGGGCGCCGTCGTCGTCCTCGTCGAAGAGGTCGGCCGGGAGCGTTTCCGGCTCGTTTTCGGGAACGATGACGGTCGAGTCGTCGCCGGCTAGGTCGTCGGTTTCGGCCGGCGGGGCGGCGGCCACCGGGCGGCCGTCTTCGTCCAGGACGACATCGGCCTGGGCCGTGCGGCGTTTGGCGATGCGCTGGAGGGTCTGCATGATGCGATCGGAGCCGGTGCCGGTGATGCCGGCCAGGGCATCGGCCACATCCGGAATGTAACGAGAAAATATGTCGCGCTTCTGAGCTTCCATGCGCTGCCGCCGACGGCGGCGCACGTAGGATGCCAGCTTGCGGCCGCTTTCCTGCAAGGCCAGGCGGATTTCCTTGCGGATCTCGTCGTAGTCGGCGATGGCCTCCTTGCTTTCGCTGGTGAATGGCACCCAGACGCTGGCCATGTGGACCATGATGACGAGCGGGCCGACGGGTAGCGAGCCGCTGGGCTGCGAGAGGCCGTAATTGCGCCAATCCACGTCGAGCACTGACTTGTACGCCGAACAGGACGACTGTTGGTAGAGCAGCGGGACGCGGTTGGCGAAGCGGATAACGCGGACGGCCCCATCGGCGGAGAGTTGGCCGCCGTAGGCCAGGGCGATCTCGATCTGGAAGGGGTTGCCGCGGTAGACGGCCGGCGGGCGGGTGGTGGCGGTGAAGAACTCGGCCTTGACCTCCTTGAGCAGGCCGGCCAGGAGATTGCGGACGCCGATGGGCGCGAGGCAGTCAGTGGGCGGGGCCATGACCTTGACGGACTGCATGGCCTGGTAGAGCCGTTCGACATCGTGGGTGGCGATGGTGCCGGGGGCGGCCTTGTCGCTGAGGCCGGCGGCGGCACAGATGCGCTGGGCCACGGTGGGCGAAACGCGGCAGAAGTGCTTCTGCAGGAAGCCGGCGAGCTTTACGCCTTTGGACTCCTTGAGCATCTTCATCAACATGCCCAGCTCGATGCCGTGCGGGTGGGGCTGGATTTCGCGCGTTTCGGCGGGGAGGTCGTCGGTGGCGCGTGGGAATTCGCGCATTTCGCCGGTGGGCGCGCGATAGATGATTGCGGCGTGGGGGTTGGCGATGGCGGTCTGTTCGATGTACTCGTCAACGGATTGGCGGCCCTTGGTGTAGCTGGCGAGCAGTTCGATGCTGACGTCGGTGCCGCGCTCCCAAGGGACCTCTACGGGCTCGTCCTTGATAACGTCGGGGCGGTTCTTGGCAGTGTCGATCTGGATCTGGAAGTGGTGGGCTTCCTTCTTGGGGCTGGTGCGCGACTTGATGTTCACGCTCCGGCCGGTGGTCAACATGCCGTACATGCCGGCGGCGGAGATGCCGATGCCCTGCTGGCCGCGGGCCATCTTGAGGCGGTGGAATTTGGAGCCGTAGAGCAGCTTGCCGAAGATGTTGGGGATCTGGGCCTTGACGATGCCGGGGCCGTTGTCGCGGACGTTGACGCGGAAGCGCTCCTCGGCGAGCTGGTCGATGCGGATGTGGATCTCGGGGAGGATGTGGGCCTCCTCGCAGGCATCGAGGCTGTTGTCGACGGCTTCCTTGAGTGTCGTGAGCAGGGCCTTGCGTTTGTTGTCGAAGCCGAGGAGGTGGCGGTTCTTGGCGAAGAATTCGGACACGCTGATGTCGCGCTGCTGGGTGGCCAGCGTCTCGGCTGTCACGGTGCGGTCGCGTTTGCCCGCCTTGGCGGATCCGGTCGATTGGGCGGGGCGGGCGGGCGGCTGGCGCTTGGAGGCTGCTTTGGTGCGCGTGGCCGCGGGTGTTCGGGGATCATTCTCGGCAGCAGCCACGCCGGCGTCCTCCTGATCGTCGTCGGAAACGGGAACGTAGGCGGGCTGGCTGACGGTGCCAACGGGTATTTCGCGTGCTGGTGGCAGGTCGAAGAGCGTGGCTGGTTGCTCCATGGTGGGCGTGTTGCTCGTTTTGGTCATAGCGGGAATCCAAGCTGGCCCGCATTGTCAAACTCGAGGGCGCGGGCGGCCGTCATTCCGTCAGGCGCGCTGCATCAGTTGGAGCGCCAAGCGGCACCGCAAGATATGGTAGTGCACCTGACGGGCGAGTACAATAAGCGGGCCATTCGTAGGAGCGTGCAATGGGCATGAGCGGTGCGCAGCGGCGGGAGCTGATAGCGCGTGGGCATCAGTTGAAGGCTGCTGTCGCGATCGTCGGCGATGCCGTTGGCGAGGGAGCGCTTGCGCACATTCGGGACCTGCTCAAGAAGCGTGAGCTGCTGAAGGTGCGAATCAAGGCCGAGGATGCGGCGACGTGTGATCGAACGGCCGCTGAGCTGGCGCGGGGCGTGCCGTGTGAAGTGGTGTCGCGCGTGGGCCGTATCGTGCTGCTGTGGTCGGCTGAGCAGACGCAGGAGCACGGGGCGGCCGGCGAGAAGAAGACGCCGGGCCCTTAGACCCGGCGTCTTCGCGCAGGAGGTATGTGCGAGGTTCCTGCGGGTTACCCGCCGACGAGAAGCTGCACGAACGGGTCGATGTCGAACGAGTTGATCAAGCCGTCCTGATTGGCATCCGCTGCAAAGATGTTGCAGCATGGGAACGCGGCGGCATAGCCGGCCGGGTTGGTCAGTGCCAGTACGAACGGGTCGATATCGAACACGTTCAGCAGGCCGTCGCAGTTCATGTCGCCGAGCACGGTGTCGCGTGGCAGGCGCGAGATCCCGAATTCGCCGACGGCGAAGCCGAGGGCCGCGGGATCAGCCGTGATCTCGATGCTCTCGATCGTGGTGCGCGAACTGCAGGCGTAGAAGCCATAGTAGCGCGCCCCGGAGTCGCCGGTCACGTTCTGCGTGAGCGTGGTGCCGTCGCTGCCGACCGCGGTGATCCAGTAGGTGCCAAACAGGTTTGGCTCGGCGTAGAGATAGAAGGCGTACGTGTCCGGCGGGGGCAGCAGCAGCAGGCTGTTGCCATTGCGGTAGTACACGTCGCCGGTGTAGCCGTGGCTCCAAGTGGACCAACCGTCCCCGATGCGGCGATGGTTGGCGCCCTCGACGAGCACGAGCGTGGCACCGCCGGGCGCGGGAACGTCAAATACTTCGTCAAACAGTGGCCGCGTGTCAACTGGGAACGGGGTCATGTCATAGCCGCCCAGCACGGCCGGTGGTGCGGCCGTCCCGACCGAGCCCTCCGCAAGCAGGTGACACTCGTCGCGGTCGCGTGGGGCCAGGCCGAATTCGCCAACGGCGAAGTCGGTGGTAGAGATCACGGTGACGGAAGTCAGTGCGACTGATCCATCGCAGGAGTAGAAGCCGAAGAACTGGGCGCCGGATGCGCCGTTCACAACCTCGCTGACCTCCATGCCGTTACTGGCCCGCGCGATGAAGAGGATCGGCGAGAACGGATTGGGTTCGGCATAGAAGTAGAAAGCGTGTGTGTCTAACGGCAGTATCAGGGTAACCTCAGTGGCGCCGTTGGTATAGTATACATCGCCGACGTAGTCGTGACTCCAGGTGGACCACCCTTGTCCAATGCGGCGATGATTGAGAGGTATGCTGAAGCCCAGGCTGCCGCCGTCGGGGGCGCTGACGCTGGTGACGTCGTCGTAGATTGGCCGCGGGTCCGGCAGGAACGGAATCACGTCATAGCCGCCCAGGGAGAGCGGCGGGACGTCCGTGCCGGGGCTCAGGTCGGCGCCGATGCCGGTGCAGCGCGGTAGACGCGCTATGCCGAACTCGCCGATGGCGAAGCCGGAGGCGTCGGGATGGGCGGTGACAATGATCTTATGGATCGTGACCGCGCCGTTGCAGGAGTAGAAGCCGTAATAGCGGGCACCGGAGAGGCCGGTTACGTTCTGAGTTATGGTGGAACCGTCATCGGCGACCGCCGTGATGGTGTAGGTTCCGAAAAGGTTGGGCTCGGCGTAGAAGTAGAATGCAAAGGTGCCGCCCGGTAGCGTCATGGTTACCCGGTTGTCAGAGGTGTGATAGACGTCTCCGGTGTAACCGTGGCTCCAGGTGCTCCAGCCCTGGCCGATGCGGACGTGCGTAAGTTCCGGGCAGAAGTCGATCGTACCGCCGCCGGGGGCGGGCACGTCGAAGACCATCTGGCCGAGCGGGCGTCCGTCGAGCGGGAAGGCCGTCATCGGGTAGCCGCCGAGCGTGGCCGGCGGCGCGGCCGTGCCGACGCTGGCCGATATGTTCAGGCCGTCGCACGTTGCGGTGCGCGCAATGCCGAATTCGCCGACGGCGAATCCGCCGGCGGCCGCATCCGCCACGACCGTGATGCTGGCGATCGTGTCGCCATCGGTGCCGTAGAAGCCGTAGAACCGCGCGCCGGCCGATCCTTCGACCTGCTGGGTCAGGCTGGCGCCGCTGTTCGACGTGGCGGTGATGGTGAAGAGCCCGAAGTTGTTGGGCTCGGCGTAGAAGTAAAAGGCGTAGGTGTTGACGGGCAGCGTCAGCGTGGCCGACGAGCCGCCGTTGGTATAGTAGACATCGCCGGTGTAGCCGTGGCTCCACGTGGACCACCCATCTCCGATACGGCGATGATTGAGGCTGGGTGAGAAGCCCACGCCTCCGCCGCCCGGGGCCGGAACACCGGCCACGTCCTGCATCAGCGGTCGCGGGTCAAGCGGAAATGGGGTCATCGTATAGCCGCCGAAGATTGCGGGCGGGGCAGCCGTACCGACGCTGAGATCAGCCACCACGCCGGCCGAGGCGGCCGACACCAGTACAGCGCCCGTTAGCAAGGCGACCACCACGGGCAGACGCTTGGCAAAACCGAGACTATCCATTCAGAAGCTCCTTCCTTCGCACGCGTTCAATAATGGAAACGGGTCAGCCTAGCGGCGACGCAGGAACAGTCCGGCGAGCGTCAGCAGCGCCAGCGACGCGGGCTCGGGAACGCGGGCAATGCCGAACTCGCCGATGGCGTAGTCGACGAGGCCGCCCGTGGAGACGGTGATCGAGTCGATGCTCTGCATGGCGGTCGTGTGGAAGCCATAGCCGTGGGCGCCTTCAAAGCCCTCGACGCCGAAGGTGGCGCTGACCAGATCGCCATCATCGCTGTAGCCCGTCACTGTGAAGTCGTACATGGCGAAGGGGTTCGGCTCGACGTAAAGATAGAAGGCGCCGGTGTTAGCCGGCATGTACAGCGTAACGTCGTCGAAGCTGCCGCCGGTATAGTAGACATCGCCGGTGTAGCCGTGGCTCCAGGTGCTCCAGCCCGAGCCGATCATGCGGTGTTCGAGGTCATAGCTGAAGTCGACGCGCCCGCCGATGGGAGTATCGACACCATCGACAAAGGTGGAGAGCGGCTGAGTATCAGCCGGGAACGGCAGCATCATGTAGCTGCCCAGCATGGCCGGCGGCGTACCGGTACCGAGGTCCGTGAAATGGATATCCGCGTTGGCGAAGGACACAAGGCTCAGAACCATAATCAATGCGCTGACAGAAGTTCTCATAGAACACCTCCATATGACAAGTCGGTGACCAGCATGGTTGCCACGCCGACCGACACCGGCCGGCTCGAAATGTGGCACGTGCCTGCGCCACCTCTCCCTTCAGACAGTTTCAGTAAGCGTTGCTACACCGCCGGCGAGGCCGGCGCAGTAGTGACTCCCCGTGCCCTGAGGGCATGCGAGAATGCGGACACGAGTTCGTGCGCATAGGCAAAGCTGCTCCTCTCCTGGCGGCGCCGGCCGGCCGCAGCCGTTCCGTCACGGAACGGGCTACAGGCTGGCACCAGACGCACCGCCGGCTCCCTTGTCGCTATCTGAGCTTTATCTTGTGAGGTTTCCCGAACGAACGTTCCTCACATCCCTGCGGCCCATATAGCACTAATATATCACGGATTCAGGCGTGTGCAAGTTAAAAATTCGCGGGGGCCGGAAATTCCTTGGCCGCGCGCTTGCTGGCCAGCGTGGCGCGGGGCCAGGACAGTGCGTGCAAACACCTGTGCTGTGGTGCGTTAACGTGAGTTCGGGTGTGCGCTTTGTTGGATTGCCAAGCGGCTGTGGTGGTTTTCTGACGGTGCCTCCAAGTACTGTCGGCCTAGCCGGATACCGAGATATACCGCGCTGCGACTTGCCTATTCGTGTTTTGTTAGGTATACTTTCGGCAGGTGGTGCGAAGTCGTGAGGCGGCCGGTCGAGTGATTGCGCCTGACCGGTTGCACTGGGAATGTGCGCCCTGCCCGAGCAGCCGGACGCCGAGTTTGTCGCACACTTGTCGCCCGTGGCTGGTTGGTCCGGCTGTTCGGGCGGGCACTGGCTGAAGCGCGTTATGGCCGTCGAATACGCGGAATTGCACTGCCTGTCGAACTTCTCCTTCCTCCGGGGCGCTGCGCACCCGGAGGAACTGGTCGCGCGGGCCGCTGAACTGGGCTATGCAGCGCTGGCAATTACGGATCGGAACTCGCTGGCGGGCGTGGTGCGGGCGCACGTGGCGGCGCAGGAGCATGGGCTGCGGCTGCTGGTTGGGGCGGAGATTGCGCCGATCGACGCCCTGCCGGTCGTGCTGCTCGCGCCGGATCGGGCGGCATACGGCCGGCTGGCGCGGCTGATTACGCGTGGACGTTTGCGACGGCCCAAGGGTGATTGCGCCGTAACGTTGCCGGACATTGGCGACCTGGCGGAGGGGCTCGTAGCGCTGGCGTTGCCGCGCCGGTCCGGGGGCGCCGCTTCATATGCATGCGCGGATTTGGCGGATCGCGGACTGTCCGGTGCGCTGTCGGCATATCGCGAGATTTTTTCTGAGCGGCTCTACCTGGCCGCCGGGTTGACGTACGACGGCGCGGATGAGGACCGGCTGGCGGCGCTGGCAAGGCTCGCCCGGCAGGTCGGCGTTCCGCTGGTGGCCGCCAACGACGTGCACTATCACGTGCCCGAACGGCGTTACCTGCAAGATGTGCTGACGTGCATCCGCGAGCACTGCACGCTGGCCGCGGCCGGCGCCCGGCTATTTGCGAACACCGAACGACACCTGCGGCCGCTTTACGAAATCGTCCGGCGTTATGCCGCTTTTCCGGAGGCGGTGGCGTGTGCGGTGGAGATCGCGCAGCGCTGCACCTTCAGCCTGGACGAATTGCGTTACGAGTATCCGCACGAGCTATGCTCGGCCGGGACCACGCCGGCGGAGTACCTGGAGCGGCTGGTGTGGGCCGGCGCGGCGGAGCGTTACGGCGGCCAGTCGGCCCAGGCAGGCGGTGTTGCCGATGGGGGGCGGGCGGCGGTGCCGGCTGGTGTGCGCCGGCAGATTGGGGAGGAGTTGCGGCTCATTGGCGAGCTGAAATACGAGCACTACTTTCTGACGGTCTGGGACCTAGTGCGGTTTGCCCGCAGTCGTGGCATTCTATGCCAGGGGCGGGGTTCGGCGGCGAACTCCGCGGTGTGCTATTGCCTGGGCGTCACGGCCGTCGATCCGGCCCGGATCGATCTGCTGTTCGAGCGTTTCATCAGTCGCGAGCGCAACGAGCCGCCCGACATAGATGTAGACTTCGAGCACGAGCGCCGCGAGGAGGTATTTCAGTATATATACAACAAGTATGGGCGCAAACGTGCCGGCCTGGTGGCGGAAGTCATCACGTATCGCCCGCGTTCGGCCGTACGTGACGTGGGCAAGGCGCTGGGTTTGTCGGTGGACCGGGTGGCGGCGCTGGCCAAGGCGCTGGACTGGTGGAGTGATGAACCCGTGCCGGCCGAGGCGTTGCAGGCCGCCGGTCTGGACGCGCGGGACCGCACCGTGCGGATGGTCGTGCGGCTGGTGCGGCAACTGCTGGGTTTCCCGCGGCACCTGTCGCAGCACGTCGGCGGTTTCGTCATCACGGAGACGCCGTTGTGCGAGCTGGTGCCGCTGGAGAACGGGGCCATGCCCGCGCGCACGTTCATCGAGTGGGACAAGGATGACATCGATGCACTGGGCATTCTCAAGGTTGATTGCCTGGCGCTGGGCATGTTGACGGCTATACAGAAGTGCTTGGCCTTGTCGGGCGACCTTGGCCCGACGCTGCCGCGCGCGCTGGCGGAGATTCCGCCGGAAGACCCGCGCGTGTACGACATGATCTGCCGGGCCGATACCGTTGGGGTCTTTCAGATTGAGAGCCGGGCGCAGATGTCGATGCTGCCGCGCTTGCGGCCGCGCTGCTTCTATGACCTGGTGATCGAGGTGGCCATCGTGCGGCCGGGGCCGATTCAAGGCGGCATGGTGCACCCCTACCTACGACGGCGGCACGGACTCGAACCGGTGACGTATCCCAGCACGGCGGTGCGGCAGGTTCTGGAGAAGACGCTGGGTGTGCCGCTTTTCCAGGAGCAGGTCATGCGGCTGGCGGTGGTGGCGGCCGGCTTCACGCCGGGCGAGGCCGACCAGTTGCGCCGGGCCATGGCGGCCTGGCGGCGGGCCGGCAGCCTGGACAAGTTCAAGCTCAAGCTCATGCGGGGGATGCTGGCCAACGGCTACACGCGGGAGTTTGCCGCCCAGATTTACCGGCAGATTCACGGCTTTGGGGAATATGGCTTTCCCGAGAGTCACGCGGCTTCGTTCGCCTTGCTGGTGTACGCCTCGGCGTGGCTGAAATGTTACCAGCCGGCGGCTTTCTGCGCCGCTTTGCTGAATTCACAGCCGCTGGGCTTCTACACGCCCGGGCAGCTTGTCCGGGACGCCCTCCAGCATGGCGTCAAGGTACGCCCGATCGACGTCAACTTCAGCCGCTGGGATTGCACGTTGGAGGCCCCGGAGGCGGCGCGTGGCCGGGCGGCGCAACCGGGCCTGCGGCTGGGGCTGCGGCTTATTAGCGGGCTGGGTGCGGCGAAGGTGCGCGGCGTGGAGGCTGCCCGGCGAGCGGGCCCGATCAGCTCGCTTCGGCGACTGGCTCGCCGGGCTGATGTGTCGCGGGAAACGCTGCTGCGGCTGGCGGCGGCTGATGCTTTTCGCTCGTTGGGGCTGAATCGCCGGGCGGCGCTCTGGCAGATTCTGGCGCTGGATGAGGCCGAGGCGCCGCTGCTGGCCGAGTTGGATGATGATGAGCCGCCGGTCAAGCTGCCGGCGGAATCGCTGGACGAAACGATGGTGCAGGACTACGACGCGGTCGGGTTTTCGCTGAACGCGCATCCGATCGGGCTGTTGCGGGCGGAGTTGGCGGCGTTACAGGTCGTGCCCAACCGGAGCTTGAGCCGGCTGAGCCACGGGCGCCCCGTGGTGGTAGCGGGGCTGGTGACGGTGCGACAGCGGCCGGGGACGGCCCGCGGCATCGTCTTCATGACGCTGGAGGATGAGACCGGCAATGCCAACCTGGTGGTTCATCCGCCGATCTGGGAGCGGGATAAGTGCGTGGCGCGGGGGCATGTGGCGCTAATCGCGGAGGGACATATTGAGCGGCAAGGCGCGGTGGTGCACGTAGTTGTTCGGCGGTTGCGGGATTTGTCGGCGGGGCTCAGGGCGGAGGCGCATCGTTCGCGTGATTTTCGTTGATGGGGCCGGGCGCGGCGCTGGCAGCGGGCGGCTCGCCGGGATCATCCGTGGCGGGCGCCGGCGTGTTGCGCTCCCAGCCGCGTGACTCGGTCAGGTCGGCGATTTCGCGGCCGCGCTGCTCGTCATGGACGGCGGTGAAACTGCCCAGGATCAGGAAGCGGGCGGACTTCCCCCAGCCGCCCAGCAGCCGACTGGCCTGGCGGTCGGCAAGAATACGAAGGCTGCCGCGGAACCGGTCGTTTGGCTCACGATACAGGGCGACGATGCCCGTGACCGAAGTGAAGCGGCCCTCGGTCGGACCGGCCCGGGCCACGGCGCGGAGCGTACAGTTGTCCACGTTGTAGTTGCGCGCTTTGCCGGCCGGGGGCTGCTCCAGCAACAGCGAAAGCTGGAACTGGAGATGCCCCAGGCGCCCCAACAACGTGCGGCGCTCATACTGCATGGCTATCCAGACCCGGCCCTGCTCATCCGTCCACCAGTAGCAGCGGCTCGGACTAAGGCGCACAATGCGCGCCGCGGGCGGGTCGATCGACCTGTAGTCAATCGCCGCCAATTCAAGCCGCGCCTGTCCGTGACAGCCGGCGGCAAGCAAACCCAGGCCGGCCAAGAGCACCAGCGACAGACCTTCCAACCGGGCGCGGCGGCCCGGTGCGGCTAGTGCGGGACGGGGAACTGCTGGCACAGCTCGAGCACCTGTCCGCGCACCTTCGCCAAGCGTGCCTCGTCGCCCGCGCTGGACATGGCCTCATGCACCAGCCGGGCAACGGTCGCCATCTCGCCCTCCTGCAGGCCGCGCGTGGTGAGCGCGGGTGTGCCGAGGCGCAGCCCGCTGGTCTGCGTGGGCTTGCGCTCGTCGAAGGGGATCATGTTCTTGTTCACGATGACGTTGGCCTGTTCGAGCCAGTTCTCGGCGCGCTTGCCGGTCAGGTCGGGATGCACGTCGCGCAGGTCAACCAGCATCAGGTGCGTATCGGTGCCGCCGGAGACCAGGCGGTAGCCGTGCGACTTGAGGGCGGCCGCCAGGGCCTGGGCGTTCTTGAGAATCTGCTGCTGATAAGCCTTGAACTCCGGCCGCAGGGCCTCACCGAAGGCCACCGCCTTGCCGGTGATAACATGCATGAGCGGGCCGCCCTGGGTGCCGGGGAAGACCCACTTGTCGATGAGCTTGGCGTCTTCCTCGCGGCAGAGGATCATGCCGCCGCGCGGGCCGCGCAGCGTCTTGTGCGTAGTGGTAGTGGTGAAATCGGCATGGCCGATCGAGGTGGGGTGCAGGCCCGTGACGATCAGGCCGGCGATGTGCGCCACATCGGCCATCAGCCGAGCGCCAACTTCGCGGGCGATCTCGGCGAAGGCCGGGAAATCCATGGTGCGCGGATAGGCCGAGGCACCGGCGATGATCAGCTTGGGCCGGTGCTCAAGAGCGAGCCGGCGGATTTCGCCCATGTCAATAGTCTCGGCTTCACGGCTGACGCCGTAGGGCACGATGTTGTACATGTCGCCGCTGAAGTTGACCTTCAGGCCGTGCGTAAGGTGCCCGCCGTGGGCCAGGTCGAGCGACAGGACGGTATCGCCGGGCCGCACGCAGGCCATGTAGACGGCGGTGTTGGCCTGGGCGCCGGAGTGCGGCTGGACGTTGGCGTGCTCGGCCTTGAAGAGCTGCTTGGCCCGCTCGCGGGCCAGGTCCTCGACGGCGTCCATGTTGACGCAGCCGCCGTAGTAGCGCTTGCCGGGGTAGCCCTCGGCGTACTTGTTGGTGAAGACTGAGCCGACGGCCGCCCGCACCGCGACGGACACGTGGTTTTCCGAGGCGATGAGCTCCAGCGTGTTCTGCTGGCGGTCCTCTTCTTTGTGGACGATCTCGGCAACAGTTGGATCGACTTCGGCAAGCGGCTGCGACAAATACTCCAGCATGGGCGAAATTCCTCTTGGCTACAGTGGGCCTGGTAGTGTCAGGGTTGACCGCCGGCACCCGGATATACAGTCTGCTCGTGGGCGGCCTGATCGCCCGGCGGCTCCATCGCCGGCGGGGCGAACTCGTCGCTGAGCTCGTTTAGCAGTTTGCGTTCCAGTTGGCGATCCCGGCGCACCTTGGTCCAGACGGTGTTCTGGCGCTTGGTGGTGGCGGCGTCGCGCTCGATCGGGGTATAGGCGGTTGCGTCGCCGCGCCAGCCGTCGGAGGGCGCCATGGCAAGGGCCCGGGCCGTGTCCTGTCGCTCAATGTCCACGCGGACGCGGGCGATCAGTTCCTGGCCGCGCCGGCCTAGGCTCAGCCGGGCGCTGCGGCGCATGGAGGAGCCGCCGCGGTACAGATCGCGGGCGGTGCCGCTCTCGCGACTGGTCTGGAACTCGACCGGTTCGGTCTCGAGGGCGCGGCCCTCGTGGTTGACATGCACGCGGCCGAACTCGCGTTTGAGGATGCGGGTCGCGGCCAGCAACACCTGGTCGGCGTCATCGGCCGGTATCACGCGCGCCTGGTATTGTGCCAATTCAAGATCCCGCGCACAGCCCGGGAACGTCAGCAGGGCCGGCACGACGAGCAACAACAGACGTCGGTAGTTCATTCACGGTTCCTCTGGCGGCGTGGGCTCGAGAATGTCCGGGCCAGCCTCAAGCGTACCCGGATCGAGCGGCAAACCCGTGGGGACACGGCGCGGCGACAGTTCCGGCGCGACCGGCTCCGGCCCCGGCAGCTTGGGCGGCGGCAACGTACCTTCACCACGCAGAATGCGTGGGAAGCGCGAGATGATCGTACCGTCGAGGTCCAACTGCGCGGCGCGCTCGAGGTGCAGCAGGGCCGACGAGCGCAGTTCGGCGTCTCCGCTGTAATATTCGAGATACCCCAGCAGGAAGCGCAGCCGGGCGTCGTCCTGATGCTCGAGGCGCTGCAACAGATCAGCCCGGCGAATGTCGACAATCTCAAGCCCGCCGATCAGGCTGGGCAGATCCAGCCGGAACTTCGAGAGCTCGGGGAAGCGCTCGAAGCCGCGCACCAGCGCCACGCTGGCCGAGAGGTAATCGCCGGCCGCCAGATACGCGTTGCCCTTGCCGATGAGCGGCAGCGGATCAAGCGGATCCAGCCGCGCGGCCATATCGTAGCGCCGCACGGCTTCGTAGTAGCGGCCGAGTTCCATGAGCGCTTCGGCCTTGAGCATCTCGTTGTTCTTCTCGGAGGGGCCCTGACCGTGGAACGTAGTGATGGGCGCGCTGAGGACCTGCCCGACGAACTCCTGGGCGCGGAGCTCGGCCTGCTCAAGCAGCATGTCACGGACAACCGGGTCCTGTTGAATCGCGGCCTGCATATCCGCGAACCAGGTGGCCCCGGGATCGCCCGACAGGGCCAGCGCGAGTTGCATGTCGGTGAACACGTCGTAGCCCGGCAGTACGCTCGGGTCGGTCACCTGCGGCAGGTTGAGCGGCAACTGGGCGTCAACCCTGGCAGGCGGCTGCGTGCCGAACTCGCCCAGCGGCCATTCGACGCCCATCGGCCCCTGCGGGATCGTGGATGCAGGAGTGATGCGGGTCATAAGGGGCCCGACCTCGGGTTCCAGCGGGAAGCGCTGCAGGGTCCCGCTGCGCACCAGGTCGAGCGGTGTCCCCAGCGGCGGCCGGCTGCCGGGCACATCTTGAGGCACTGTCGGGCGCCATTGCCCAGGCTGCTGCCACTGACTCTCGGGCCGGCTGGGCAGGTTGAGCAGTTGCGACAGCACGTCCCCCTGAGCGAGCGGCGCGGTCAGCTCCGTCGGCCGAACGGGCTGCTGCTGCGGACCGAAGATACCGCTGCCCAACTCCAGCGAGCCGGTTGGCGGCAGGCCCATGATCTGTGACTGCAACAGGCCCGGCTGTACGGCGCCGATTCCGGCCTGCTGCCCCAGCCGCGTGCCGATGCGCATGTTGACGCGGCCATCGTCGCCCGTGAGCGGTGACATGCCGGTCCCCGGTGTGGTAGTCCCGAGCCAGCCTAAGGACTGGCCGTATTGCCCGCGCAGGAAGCCGGTGGTGGCGGCGGTTTGTGAGGGGTCGTAGTAAGGTAGTCCGATAATGCCCGGATACCCGGAGTAGCTGTCGGCGATGCTGACGGAGTCGCGCCGGAAGGCGGACAGTGCGCCACTACCCAGCGATGCGCGGAAAGCGGATGGATCGCTGATCGGTGAGTAGCCACGGAAGTGCAGGCCGCCGCGCACGTTGCCGGTAGTAAGTGCGTTGCCGGCGATCAGCGGCGATACGGGCCGGGCCGAGTAGTAGGCCGGTGCGTTGAGCTGCGTGTTGATCTCGTAGAGCCGGCCGGTCTGCTGGACAGGCGCGGTGTATGGCACCTGGGCCAGTGCGGCGGCGCAGGACCAGAGAATAACGCCTGACAGGGCCGCTATTGCCGGCGACCGCTGGTGCATTCGTCCGCGGTGACAGGTTCGCCACGTTCTCATTGCCGCACCTCATGCACAGACGCCCGGAGGACAGTACCAGATTGTAAGCAGAACCGGCGCCGGTTGCAGCCCCCCTACCGCGACGTCGGCGGGATCGGCCGTTGGCGGCGCCGGGCTCAGAGTTCCTGACGGCCCCACGCCAGAACCATACCCGGAGCCCGTAGCCGAGCCCACGCTCCTGCCCACAACACGCTACTCCAGCCAAACTGCCGAGGCGCTTGCTAATAGGGTGCCAGTCATATTCGCTAACAGGTGCGCCAACACCGCCGGCAGCAAGCTGCCCGTCAACTCCCGGTAGTAGCCGGCGACCAGCCCCAGCACGAACGCCCCCGGAACTACCACTGCCACCGTGCTGATCCGGATTCCGGAACTTCCCATGATCAGGTGGGTGGCGCCGAAGAACGCGGCGGCCCCAATGACCGGCAGGCTCAAACGCACTCCTTTGACAGTCACGCCGCGGCTGCCCAGCGGCGTCAGGATCCCCTGCACGAGCCCGCGCGACAGCACCTCCTCCGCCACGCTGGCAAGCAGCCATGAGAACGCCACGTGGTACAGCATCGGCCGCGGCGCAATGCCGCCCCCGCCCGACCCGCTAGCCAGGCGCATGGCGAAGAAAGTCACCCCGGCCACGGCCACGCTGAGAATCGCCAGCCGCGGCAATGAGAACTCGCCCGGCACTCGGAACCCATACGCCGAAAGTCGCCCCCGCGACAACAGCGCCAGCAGCCCCACGGAGATGACCAGCGTAACCACCAGCCGCCACGGACTCGGTTCGGCGTGGCCGGTCACTCTCGCAACCGCGTTGCACAACACGGGACCGGCGAGGAAGGCGGCTGCCCCCAGCACCAGCGCCAGGGCCACCCGGCCGACCAGGCGCCGCAAGCCACACTCAGCAACGTCCAATCGGGGACTCCGGTCAGCGCCAACCCTGCCCTTCCTATCGGCGACGGCTGCGCTGCCCCAGAAACTCAATCAGGGCCTTGTCAAACGGCATGGACGTGTCGAGCGGAACGTAGTCGATCCGGTTACTGCGCAGCCGATCCGCCAGTTCGGCGCGCCAGTCCGCCACGGCCCGCTCGTAGCGTTGCCGAACCGCGTCTGCATCCGCGACAAGCGTTTCGCCGCTTTCCGGATCCTCAAGCCGCAAGCCACCCTCAAAGGGAAACCGCACCTCGGCGGCGTCCAGAATGTGCATAACGATCAGATCGTGTCCGGCGAAGCGAATGTGATGCAGCGCCTCGGCAACCTCGTCCTGGTCGGTCAGCAGGTCGCTGAGCACCACGATCAGGCCCCGGTGAGGAATTTGCGCCAGCGCCTGTCGGATTCCCTCGCCCAGGCCGGTCCGACCGCTGGGCCTCGCCGCGGCCAGAATGCGCAGGAGTTGAATGAGGTGCTGGCGGCGCGAACGCGCCGGCAGGAACTGCTCAAGCCCCACACCCAGAATGCCCATCCCGACCGCATCCTGCTGATGAGTCACCAGATAGCCGACGGCGGCGGCCAAATGCGTGGCGTACAGCAGCTTGCCGGCCGGCTCACCGCCATCTGGCGGCGCAGCGCCAACGTAACCCATGCTGGCAGAAGCATCTACGAGCAGGTAGCAATCTAGCTGCGTCTCGGCGTTGTATTGCCGGGCGTATAGCCGATCCGTCCGGGCGAAGACGTTCCAGTCAATGCTCCTGATATCATCCCCCTGCACGTACTTGCGATGCTCGCTGAACTCGACGGAGAACCCGCGGAACGGCGACGCGTGCAACCCGGCCAGGAATCCCTCCACAATGAAACGCGCCCGCAGGTCAAGCCGCGCTACCTGCTGGATCACCTCCGGATCGAGATACTTGGCCAGCGTGGACATGGGCGCTCGGGGCGGCGACCGGCCAGGCGCCCGCTCTAACCGTCACCGACCCGGAGCAGGACCGGTTCCGGCGTCGGCCCCGGCCGACCAGCAACATCAGAAGACAGTTTTTACTAACGACTTACGTAAGATTCTCCGGATTAAGCCCATGCAGGTCTTTCGGAACGAAGCGGCCATCCTTGCGGATCAACTCGCCGTCCAGGTGGATCTCCCCGCCGCCGTACTCCGGGGTCTGAATCAGCACTATGTCCCAGTGGATTTCGCTCTTATTGCCGTTGGGGCAGTCGTCGTAGGAGGAACCGGGTGTGAAGTGTATGCTGCCGCTGATCTTCTCGTCGAAGAGCGTGTCCTTCATGGCGCGCTTGACGAAGGGGTTGACGCCGAAGGCGAATTCCCCGACATAGCGAGCGCCCTCATCAGAATCGAGCACCTCGTTCAGTTGCTGCGTGGCCGTGCTGGCCGCCTCGACAATGCGGCCGTCGCGGAAGACGAACCGCACATTCTCATGCGTCGTTCCGCGATACATCGTGGGCGTGTTGTATTGGATGACGCCGTTGACGCTTTCCCGTACCGGCGCGGTGAAGATCTCGCCGTCCGGTATGTTGTGGCGTCCGGCGCAAGTGATGGCCGGCAGGCCCTTGATCGAGAAGGTCAGGTCGGTATCGCCCGGCCCCTTGATGTGCACGCGGTCGGCTGCCTCCAGCCGGGCCTTGAACGGCTCCATGGCCCGCCCCATCTTGCCGTAGTCGAGCGTGCAAACGTCGAAGTAGAAGTTCTCGAACGCCTCGGTCGACATCCCGGCCAGTTGCGCCATGCTCGCGCTGGGCCAGCGGATCACGACCCAACGGGTCTTCGGCACGCGGACGTCGATATGCACGCGCCGCCAGACCGTGGATTCGTAGACGCGGTTCTGCTCGGCGGTGACGTCGGACATCTCCGAGACGTTCGGGTTGCCGCGCGCCCCGATGTAGCACTGCACGTTCTCCATCTGCAGCCGCTCAACGTCGGCCCGCAACTCCCAGCTCGCCAGCGAGCCGTATTTGCGCATAGCGCGGTCGATCTGGTTGCTCTTGAGCATGATGACGGGGTGACCGCCAAGCTCCTGCGTAACGCGGGCGCACTCGACTGGAAACTCGTGCGGCACGTCTATCGCCTCGATCAGAATCTTGTCGCCGGACTTGAGGCCGCAGGAGTGCTTCACCAGCACCTCCGCCAGCTTCGACATGCGTGGATCGATCATTTCTGCCTCCGTTCCTGGTCGGAAAGCCGTAGCTGACCACGAGCCGACGGTAGTGTCAATCCGGCCCGGTGGGCCGAACGGATCCAACCAACAGCGCCGCGCCGGCCGATAACGAGCGTAAGCGGAGCATCCGCCGCGGCTTGACGCGCCCGGGTCGGATATCTACTATCGATTCCCGGCCGGCTGGGAGTCGTGACAGGAGCGTGCCTTCGATGGGGCTTTGTGAGCGCTGCAAGAAGAAGCAGGCAACTTTTCACATGACCAATATCGATACGTCCGGTGCGAAGCAGGAGCGGCACCTGTGCGAGCACTGCGCCGTCGAGGAGGGTCATATGCAGGTCGCCAAGCCCTCCGTTGATATCAACGACCTGCTCGAAACGTTCCTCGCCAGCACCAAGTCCGCCGCCGGTCAGGCTGTCAACCTGACCTGCGAAACCTGCGGAATCAGCTACGTCGAGTTTCGCAACCAGGGCCTCCTGGGCTGCCCCGACGACTACGACGCCTTCGCCGAACCCCTGGGCCGGCTCTTGAGCGAGGCCCACGGCGACGCCGCGCACCATGTCGGCAAGACGCCGAAGTCCCTCGGCGCCCAGCGCAAGTCGTACGAGGACCTGCGGCGTTTAAAGCGCCTGCTGGCGGAGGCGGTGGCGGCGGAGGACTACGAGCGGGCGGCGGAGTTGCGGGACCAGATCCGCGAGTTGGAGAGCGCATGAACTCGCTTGACGACGTAGCCCGTCGGGCAGGTGAGTGGCTGCGGGGGGCCGGCCCGCTGCACGAGATTGTGATCTCGACGCGCATCCGTCTGGCCCGGAACGTGCGCGGTTTCGTGTTCTTCGGCCGCGCCGACACGGACACGCGGGCGGAGATTGCGGAGACTGTGCAGGCCGCCGTAAGCAAAGCCCTGCCTGGCTTCACGTCCCTGGACCTGGAGCAGCTCGACGAGCTCGACCGGCTGCTTCTGGTCGAGCGGCACCTCATCAGCCGCCAGCACGCCGACAGCACCGGGGCGCGGCGCGTGGCGTTTGACGCGGGCGAGGTGGCGGCCGTCATGGTCAACGAGGAAGACCACCTGCGCATGCAGGTGATGAAGAGCGGCTTCCAGATTGAGGAGGCCTGGCAGCAGATTGACGGCCTTGACGACGCTCTGGACGGGCAGCTCGACTTCGCGTTTCATCCAAAGTACGGCTACCTGACCGCCTGCCCGACGAACGTCGGCACCGGGCTGCGCGTCTCGGTGATGCTGCACCTGCCGGCCCTGCGGCTGACCAATGAGTTCGACAAGGTTCGCCAGGCGGCCCGGGACCTGCGGCTGGCAATTCGCGGGCTGCACGGCGAGGGGACCGAGGCCTTGGGCGACCTGTTCCAGATCTCCAACCAGATCACGCTGGGGCGTTCGGAGGCGGAGATCATCGACGAGTTCCGCGGCGCGGTGATTCCGAAGATCGTCGAGTACGAGAAGGCGGCGCGTCAGACGCTGCTGAAGAGCCGCCTGCACGCCCTGGACGACAAGATCTGGCGGGCGCTGGGCGCGCTGCAAAACGCCCGGCTGATCAGTTCGAACGAGGCCATGCAATACTTGTCACACCTGCGGATGGGGCTGCACGTGGGGCGCGTCAAGACGATAGACCTGCACACGCTCAACGAGCTGTTCCTCCAGATGCAGCCGGCGCACCTGCAGAAGCTCCAGGGCGAGCGCTTAAATGGTGAGCAGCGCAGCCTGGCGCGGGCCGCGCTGCTCCGAGCACGCCTGAGCAATAACTAGCCCGCTATCCCGCCTGGCCCGCAACACGCACGCGCCGACCCATCGCTTGACCACGGGCTTCCTGCAGCCCATTGGCATACCAACCCGAAGCGCCGGGAGCATGCATGAGTGCGGCGGAGGACCAGCGAAGGCGGCGGGCTGGGCAGAAAATGGGGTTCGGGGTTGGCGGCGACTGTGCTATAATGGCGGCTGTAGGTGGATTTTGGTGGCATTTCCGGGGCCAGAGTCATGAAGACGCTGACACGGTGGGCGGCGGTTGGGTTGGTGGGGTTGCTCTTGATAGGGCCGGTGTGGGGGGAGGAGGTCTATCGGCCGGTGGTGCCGATTGTGCAGGTCGCGCACGTGGGGGAGCCGGTGCCGGGGGTGGCGGGGGCTACTTTCTACTATTTCTACCCGCCGAGGATTGATGCGGCCGGGAACGTGCTGCTGGTGGCGTGGATGGTTGGTCCGGGCATCGACTACAGCAACGATGGGGGCCTCTGGTATGGCCCGCCGGGGGCGATCGAGCTGGTGGCGCGGAAGGGAGACCAGGCCCCGGGGATGGCGCCGGGGGTGGTTTACGTGGAAGTGAGCGTCTTGCCGGTGGTGTCGGAAACGGGTTTGATCGCATTCGGGGCGTATGTGGCGGGGCCGGGGATTGTGGCGTACGAGAACGACGGTGTGGTGTACTGCGGCTATCCGGGGGAGTTCGAGAAGGTGTTTCAGACGGGTGAGGCGGTGCCGGAGATCGGTCCGGACGTTTACGTGGACGGGACGGATACGTTTGGGGCGCTGCTGAGCGACAATGGGACACTGAGTATCGGGGCGGGCATCTGTGGGCCGGGTTTGGATCCGCTTGCGCGGGCGTACTGGGTGGGGCCGCCTGACAATCTGGAATTGGTGATTTGGCACGGGATGCCGGCGCCGGGGTGTCCGACGTGCGACCCGGCGGTGATTCTGGAGTTGGCGAGTTGGATTGCGTTCAATGATGCGGGGCAGATGGCTTTCAATGGTAGGATGAGCGGGCCGGGGATCACGTCTTTCAATAGCGCGGCGCGGTTTCTGGGTTCGCCGGGGGAGTGGGAGATGCTGCACCGGGAGAATGATCCGGTTCCGGAGTTCGGGGAGCGGGTGAAGATCCGGTCGGCGACGGGGCTTATGTACGCGTTGAACGCGTATGGGGACAAAGTGAGTCGGATTCGGCTGTATGGGCCGGGGATCACGGAGGCGAATGACTGGGTGCTGCTGGCGGGTGAGCCGGAACCACTGGAGGTTGTAGTCCGGGATGGAGACCCGGCACCAGAGGCACAGACAGGGACGCATATCCAAGCGGCTGCCGCCGGCGGGATGGTCAACAACCGGCATGAGATCGTGTATCTCGTGGGCTTTGGGGATGATGGCCCGGATCTTTACAGCGGATATGGGCTGTACTTCGGACCATATGCTAATCCGGCGTTGATAATGGAGAGCGACGACCCAGCCCCGTACTTCGGGTCTGGGCAGGTCTTTCGGAGCGTGAACTGCTCCGGTGGCTACATCACTCTGAATGACGTGGGCGATGTAGTGACATACAGCCAAGCTGGACCGGCGGAGGTGACGGAGGGTCTGGCGGACGTGCTGTGGCTATGGCATGATGTAGTGCGCCACTGGGTGCCGCTGGTGTGGTCTGGGCTGGAGGTCGAGGGTCGTACCGTGACGGCGGACGCGTCCGGCAATCTTGGGCACTACTGGTCGCTGACGGGAGGTGCTGATGGTCGGCCGCAGAGTTTCAATGACCGGCGGCAACTGGCGATTCTGCTGGATTTCACGGATGGCACGATGGGCGTATACCGTGTTGGTCCGCCCTTATTGGGTGATATTGATGGCGACGGTGAAGTGACGGCGGTGGAACTGGCGGCGTTTGGGGATTGCGTGACGGGGCCGGGCGGGGCGTTGAGTGCTGGCTGCGAGGCCTTGGATTTGTCACTGGACGGCGTGATCGACCTGGTTGATTTTCGGATGCTGCAACTCCTGGTCGGCGAAACGCGCTAGCCGTTTGCCGAGGTGCGTCGCCCCCCTGTGGCCGACGCGGACGCCTCGGAGCCTCACGTCGGCCAAGGGGGGACGCGCGCTGCAGCACGCCTGGTGGCGGAGCGCTAACGGCCGCCGGTCAGGAGCAATACGAACGGGTCGATGTCGAACGAATTCACCGCTCCGTCGTTGTTTACGTCCGCCTGCAGATGGCTGCAGTGCGGATATGCCGCGGCATACCCGGCCGGGTTGGTCAACGCCAGGACAAACGGATCGATGTCGAACGAGTTAACCAGTCCGTCGCAATTCACATCACCCACGGGCGGGATCTTGAGCGTCACGTGATGCGGGCCGTAAGCGACGGTGTACAAAGCCAGGCCGGTGACGGTGCTGAAGGTCCCGTCCACGGCGCCGGCCGTGAGGACGACGAATTCGTCGCCGGGCTGCGGCTCATAGCCGTCGATCGGCTCGAGCGCCAATGGGCCGGCGAGGGTGGCCGTGCCCGTTACATTGAGGGCGCTGTATTCGCCGCCGCCCTTGATCCTGATCCGCAACCTGGCGTCCTGCTGCTGCGTGAAGTCGCCGTCGATCGTCAGGACGCCGGTGAGCGTGGCCGCCATGTCGCCGCCGGGCCAAACGCTGCCGCTGAGATTCCGCACATTCCCCGTCACCGTGCCGGTGCCGCTGAGTTGCGTGTAGTAGCCTGCCATGTGCAGCTCGCCGGGGGGAACATCGGCCGGATCAACCTCGCCCAGGGCGACGCGTCCGTCGTTGATGTCGAACGTGCCAACGCCGTATTCGCCGACTGACAGTTGCTCGCACTTGAACTCTGACCCATTGCCGTTAAGCGTGACCGCGCCGACGCCGGTGCTCTGTATGCCAAGGAAGAATGCGCCGGGCTTCTCGAAGGCGCCGCCGTTGATGAGCAGCGTCCCCTGACCTCCTTCGCCCACACGCGCCGGGTAGCCGCATTCGCTAACGTACTGCGAACCCTGGCCGCTGATGGTCATGTGCCCGAAGCTGCCTTCGGTCCAGCCCACAAAAGGCTCGCCCGAAGTGCGGACTGTCGCGCCGCCCAGGATGTCGATTGCGCCCTGGCCAGCTTCAGCCACGACCAGCGGGGCGTTTTCGGCGGTGAGTGTGCTGGCGTCATCGACCAGCACGTGGCCGTCGCTGCCCGCCATCTGGCCGATGAAGATCCACCCGCCCGGCTCGGTGGTTCTGACGTCGGCGCCCGCCGTGATGCTGATGACGCCCAAGCCATACTGTCCGGACACCAGGTTGTTCTGCACGGTGACAGTCGTGCCGCTCCCGGCGATGTTCAGCTCGCCTTGAGCACTCTCATTCGCGCCGACCAGCAGTGTCTCGGCCGTGATTGCAGCCTGCTGGGACATGTTCATCGTGCCGTATCCCCAGTTGCCGACGAAGATGTATCCGCCGGCGTCGATGCTCGAATCGGCGCCGGTCAGATCCACCCAGCCGGTGCCGCCCGTCTCGCCACCGACGTGGAGATCGTGGACTTCAAGTCGGCCGGCCTGTGCGATCGTGAGCTGGCCAGTCCCGATGCGGCCTAGCGTCAGCCATTCATCGATGACCATGCGGGCATCGCCGTTGATGTTGATTTCGCCGTAACCAATTGACTCGTTACCGGCGTACATGGCCCCCGCACGTGCGCTGGCGCGATCGGAGATGGTCAGGATGCCGTATCCGGAAATTCCGACGCTGCTGGCATAGATGCTGTCACTGACGTACTCCGAGCCGTCGCCGCTGATTGTCAGTTGGCCAAAGCTGCCTTCGTCCCAGCCCATGAAGAGCTCGCCGGCGGTGCGGACTTCCGAGCCGCCCAGGATGTCCATTACACCTTGACCGGTGTCGCCGACGACCAGTGGGGCCTGTTCGGCGACGAGGGAGCTGCCGCCGTCGACCAGAATGTAACCGTCGGATCCGGCCTGATCGCCGATCTTGATCCAGCCGCCGGCTTCGGTCGTTCTGACATTGGCACCACCCGCGATGTTGATAGTGCCGGCGCCGAGTTGTCCGGACTGGATGTTATTCAACACCGTGACGATCGTGCCGGGATCGGTGATGTTCAGCTCGCCGTCACTGGTTTCGTTTGCGCCGACCAGCAGCGTTTCGGCCGTCATGGCCGCCTGCTGGAAGACGTTCATCGTGCCGGGTCCCCAGTTGCCGACGACGATGACCCCGCTGGCGTCGATTCTTGAATCGGCGTCGAACAGATCTACCAAGCCAGAGGCGCCCGCTGTGTTGCTCACGTAGAGATGCATGGTGCCGAACTGGCTGGCCTGTGTGACGGAGAGCAGTCCGGTGCCACAGGAGCCGAGCACGAGCCACTCACCAACGACGAATTCGGATCCATCGCTGAGGTTGATCTCGCCATAGCCGGTCGATGCGTCGCCGACGTAACCGGCTGTAGTACTCGCCCTGGCGCCGTTCAGCAGGTTGAGGGAGCCATGACCGGCATCACCAACCCGGGTAATGCCGTTGACGGTGAGTTCGGCGTCCGAGCCGTCGGCGTTCATGACGCCGGTGTTTCCAAAGTCGTGGCCACCGATCGACAAATGTCCGGCGGTCACCGCGGCGCCGTCATGGATGTTCATCAGGCCGTCTCCGTCATTGCCGACCACGATGTGGTTGGCGACGTTCAGCGTGAGCCCGGATTCCAGATCGAGCGTACCAGCGGAGTCGTCCCATAATCCGATGTGCGCCGCGGTGCTGGCGAGCGTGCCGTTGTAGAGAAGAACCTCGGCCACGTCCCCGAGGTCGTCACCAACGATCAGCCCGAAGTCGGGGTCAGTCAGCGTGTAGGTGCAACCGCCGAGGTTGAGGATGACCTTGTCATTGCGGAAGGTGCAACGCAGGTTGGTCACGCCTTCGTAGAACGTGACCTCGTAGGCCGGGTCCATGCCCAGGTCGAAGATCGCGTTGTCGTCCTCGCCGGGGACGTACTGCGGCACCCAGTTAAGCCAGTAGTTGAACGAGCCGCCCCACAGGGCGCTCCAGTAATGGTCTTCAGCCCGGGCCCCGCCCACCACCAAGCCAAGCACCGCAACAGCCAGCAACACCACTCCCACAGCCGATTTGCCACGTAACCCGTTCATTACGGCAGCACACATGACTGACTCCTTCGATCAGGATCCCGAGCCACGGAAGGCAGGCATCCTGGCCCCGCTCACCTGAACGAGCCCCCGGCACGTGCCCTCCTTACAGAAGCTCAAGCGTGCCGGGCAGGCAAGCGCCACGCACAATGCGCGCCCTGCGTCATGGATTGTCCGTGGAGGAGTCGTTGCCGGAAGTCACGGCCGATAACCACTGCGGCCAGTCGGCGTGGGCCGCGGCGCGCGCCATGAATACCTGCGCGAAGCGGTACTGGACGTAGTCGAAAACCCCGGTGTCGGTGCAGGCCGTCAGCGCTGCGAGCCCCGCCGCGCGCTGCCCGCGCCCCAGCTTCCGCAGGCCAATCACGAAGTAGTATTCGCATTTCCACCCCGGATGCCCCCCCGCCGCCTCGATCAGCCCAGCTTCGTCCAACTCGCCCAGCAGATAGTCCAGCGGCGGACCGTAGCCGCCCCGCGCCTGCGCCTCGGGAACGCCGTTGCTCCGCAGGTAGCCCTCAACGGCCGGCCGGCCCGCCTCCGCGTCACCCAGCAGCTCGGCGACGGCGGCGGCCATCACCAGGCCGGTGAAACTCGAGGCCTGATTCTGCAGCGTGCCGCGACAGACGGCCCGGCCCTCCGCCAGGCGCCCGAGCTCCGCCAGCAGCACCGCCCGCTGGAGCGGCGCCGGGATGAATGCCGGCAGCGTCGCACAGACGGGCGTGATCTCCTGCAAGGCCGACTCCAACTCGCCGATCGCATGCAGTGCCAGAACGCGATGATGCACCAGCCCGGGATGGTCGTCCGGCGCTGCCGAGTGGCAGACCGCAATCGCGTCGGCCAGGACCTTGGCGGAGGCCCCGAACTCGCCGCAGTAGCGCAACAGCACGCCGCGCTTGGCCAGTACCATCCAGGAGTCTGGATTCAGCGCCTGTGCGCGATCAAGGTCGCGGCGACACTCCGCCAGCCACGCTTCGCGGCGCCCGCGCAGGTCCGGCTGCGAACCGGCGTACGCCGCCGCGTACAGGTAGCCCCACGCGCGGGCCGAATAGGATGACGCCAGATCGGGCCAGAACGTCACCCAGGCGTTGTAGTCGTTGAGCATCGGCTCAAGCTCGGTCCGCACGCCCTCCACCAACACCCGGTTAGCCCGAAAATGCGCCCGGGCCTTGATCGCCGGCGTGAAGTCCGGACGCAGCGCCAACGCGCCGCTATAGGCCTCAAGCGCGTCACTTCGTCCCGACTCCGAGCACGCGTGGCCGCGCAACAGCAGCGCCAGCGCGCTCTCGTCGCCCCGCGAACCGCCGCGTTCCAGGAACCGGTTGCCGTTGATCACGTCCCCGACGGCGTAGTAGGCATAGGCGAGCGCATAGCACGCCTCGGCGTCGTCCGGATCAATCTGGAATGCCCGCGTCAGCGGCACCAGCGCGTCCTGCGGCCGCCGGCTCAGCAGCGGAATCAGCCCGCGATACAGGTGCATCTTGGCGGACACAAGCCCGCTGGACTCCGCCTCATCGAGCAACTGCCCCCCGCGCTCGTGGTCATTCTCGAACAGGATCGCGTTTCCGGCCGCCTCGACGCGCCCCTGCCCCTGCACGTGCCGCAACTGGGCCATCAGCGCCAGCATCCCAATCCCCAGCGCCAGCACCAACACCGCCGCCAGCGTGTAGTAGCGGTGCCGGCGCACGAAGCGCACCAGCCGGATAACCGCCGGCGTGCGCCGCGCCCGGATCGGCTCGTTCGTCAGAAACCGACGGCAATCCTCGGCGACCTCCTCCGCCCGCGCATAACGATGCTGCGGCTCCTTCTCCATGCACTTGGCGATGATCGTCGCCAGGTCCCGCGCAACGGCCGGATTGAGCTGCCGTAGCGGCCGCGGATCGGCAAACGCAATCTGGTTGAGCACGGAGTCCCGTGATTCACCCTCGTAGGCCGGCTGCAGCGCCAACAGCTCGTACAGCGTCACGCCCAGCGAGTATATGTCCGTCCGAACATCAAGCTGCCGCCGGCCGCCGCGGGCCTGTTCCGGCGACATGTAGCGCGCCGTCCCGACCACGTCGCCCGAGAGCGTCAAGCTGGCGAATGCGTCCGCGCGCGCTAAGCCGAAGTCGGTTATCCAAACGTTGTCGCGCGCGTCCAACAACAGATTCGACGGCTTGATGTCGCGATGGATGATCCCCTGCCCATGCGCGTAGGCCAGCGCGGCCGCCACCTGCTGGCCCCACTGGGCCACACGCTTGCAGTAATCATGCCCCGGTCTGGTACCCTTCGCCCGCAGCAGCCTGAGATGCTCGGCCAGCGAGCGCCCCTCGATGAACTGCATGGCGTAGTAGCAAATGCCTTGTTCTTCGCCCACCGCGTACACCGGCACGATATTCGTGTGGTGCAGCCGGCCGCTCGTGGTGGCTTCCCGCGAGAAGCGCTCCAGCGCGTTCGCCGACAACAACGCTCCAGCCGGCAGAACCTTGAGCGCCACCCGCCGGTTCAGCGACGTCTGCACTGCCTCGTAGACCACCCCCATGCCGCCGCGCCCGATTTCGCGGACGATGCGATACTCGCCAAGCTGTTGTCCCCGCGTAAGTTGCGCCGCGTTGAGCGACCTGCCGGCGGCCTCCACGAAGCTGAGCGTCTTGAATACGCCGCGCAGGCTGTCCGCCAGTTCCGGATAGGCGCGCAGGTACTCCTCCTGGTCGGGCGTGCGCCCCTCGGCCAGCTCGTCGAGGTACTTCTCCAGCACTTCTTCCAGTGCGGCGGCCCGCTGGTCGCCGGTGTTGGAGGAATCAGGAGATTCGTGGCGGGAAGCCTCAGATGGCATCGTCCAGCAGCTCCCGAAGACGGATCAGCGCCCGCACGCACAGGCTGCGCACGGCCCGCTCGGAGCGATCCATCTTCGCCGCCGTCTCCGCCACATTCAACTGGCTCAGGTAGCGCAGTTCGATAACCTGCCGCTGGTCGTCGCTCAGGCCCGCCAGGGCCTTCCACAGCAGCCGGGCCTGCTCGCTCCGTCCGGCCGCCCGGCTGGGCGTGCTGACGCTGCCGGCCAGGGCGTCGAAAAGCGGATCCAGCGACTTGTCCGCGGCCAAGTCGCTGACGCGCACCTCCCCGCCGCGTTTGACCGTCTGAAACGCCTTGCGGTCCGCGTCGCAGATACGGTTCAGCGCGATCCGCCGCAGCCAGGCGAAGAAGCTGTCCTGCCCGCGATCCACGAACTGATCGATGTCGCGCAGGGCGTCCATGTAGACCTGCTGCATGACGTCCTGCGACTCCAGCCGCTGCCGCAACCGCTCGCCAAGCTCGCCCCGGATCGATGCCAGCAGCCGCTGGGCGTGGGCCTCGAGCAGTTCCGCCAGGGCGGCCTCGTCGCGATGACGAGCCCGCTCCAGCAGCGTACCCAACCGGTCTTCATCACCACTTGCCACGGGCGGCCTCCACATCCCAAAGCGTACCGGCAGCCGCCGCGCTCCGCACGGCCGCGGCGCAAAATCCCGGCCCCCGCCTCGCCCGTCCCATCCCGTCCGATCCGCCCCGCGCCGTCCGAAGCCGCGCCTGTGAAGAAGCGGTGCCTTTCAGCAACCCCCGTCCGGCAGTCCCACCAAGACGGCGCCCGCCCCGCGTGCCCCCCCGTAGCCCACTTCGAACGCCGCCGCTGCCCGCATTCCTAGCAGTCCTAGACACGACCCGCCGCGCGCATACCGCCAGGGCCTGCCGCGCCCGGCGGTGCACTCCCGGCTATCAGCAACAAGCCCCTAGACGCACCATAAGCGGGTGCGCCGACGCCTTAACAAACCGAACTCGCCATGTTACCCACGCCGCTGACGTAACCAACCTTTCACCGCCAATTGGCTACCGACTCATCAGACTCTAACAACTACACCTGAACATGGGCTCTCAGGCGTGTCGCACGCCTGCGTGCCGATGTGCTGCGTGGGCATGCCGGCGCCGAGTGCTTCCGCGACCTCTGGCGGCCAGTATCCAAACTGACCGAACAACCGCTGCAGGTCGTGTCCAGTCCGCGGGCTGGCCAGTGTGAATGGTCAAGCGCTAACCGTTCGCCGCGGCAGCAACGTCGGCTCCGACATTCCACCGCACCAGCGTCGGCCGCGACCGGGCGGCGTGCGGCCGATTGTGAAGCGTGCGCCCGGCGCGCAGCCGCGCCGCGGCACGCCTGCAGGCGATGCTGTAAGGAAGCGACTGACGCAGTCGTTTCTGTACGTTTGTGGAGTGGAAACCATTAGTGAAGGAGAAAGACATGAGAAGGACGCTGGCCGCCTTGGCGGGTCTGGCGCTGCTTACGGGCCCGGCGCTTGCCGACAATATGCTCGCGCCGCTGTGGCGCGGGGAAAACAACACTGTCTTTGCGGAATGGGACACTTGGACGGGCTTCAGCACAACGGGGACGCCCTTCTATCCGGACACCTGGATGAGCTTGCCGGCCGACCTGCCAACACCGGATGCGCAGGCGTACGGCACGGCCGAGTACCTGCCCACCTACGAGAGCCGGAACGGCGTGGTCGAGCTCAATGATATGTACCAGATCGACTTCCTGATGCCCAACTTCCTCGACTTCGACCTGACCGAGGTGTGGATTCAGCTTACGTACTGGGCCGCCGCGCCCACCGAAGCGCTCTTCCTGGTCGACACGAATCCGTACACCGCCGGCATCAGCGGGCCATACTTCGAAGGCGCGTGCATGCATGAGTTCGGCTGGGTCACCGAGGCGTACTCGTTCACGATTCAGCCGGGTGTCAGCAGCGAGTTGATCGCGCTAGACTTCGCCGGCGCGCACACCTCTCCGGTGTACCTCGATCAGGTCGTGATCGACTCCATCGCGGTGCCCGAGCCCACGAGCCTGGCGCTCGCCGCGCTGCTCTGCCTGGCGCTGGTCCGACGCCGCTAGCCCGTACTGCACGAAGTGAATCGTATCCACAAGACCGTGCGGCGGGACTGGCTCGCCGCACTTGCAGAAAAGTCGTATCCAAAGGAGTTACAGACTATGGCGCATCTGAACAGTTGGTTCCATCGGCACATGGGTATCGTGCTCGGCTTCGCCCTGATCGGCGCGGCGAGCGTGACGGCAGTCCTTTCACAATCGGCCATCGCCGTATCCCCCGCCCAGTTGACTTCCCTCAGTGTCTCGCCGGAGGCGGGGACCGCGTCTGAGCAGACCTGCCCGGCGACGTCCGCCCGCGGCGCGCTTCAGGCCACCACCACGCGGCGCTGGACGAGTCCGAAGTACGTGTTCTTCTTCATCGGCGACGGCATGGCCAACGCGCAGATCCACGCGGCCGAGGCTTACCTGGCTCGCGCGCATCAGAGCACCGGCATCCCCGGCAAGCCGTATCCGCCCGATGAGCCCAAGGCCTACCAGCTCAGGCTCAGTCAACTTCCCGTCTGTGGCATGCAAACGACCTATGCCGCCGACCGTTTCATCACCGATTCGGCTTCAGCCGGCACGGCCATGGCATGTGGCATCAAGGCCCGCGATGCTGTCATCTCCAAGAAGCTCGACGGGACGGATGCGGTCACGATCGCCGAGTTGGCGAAGGACAAGGGCATGAAGGTCGGCATCATCAGCAGCGTCTCGATCAACCATGCCACGCCGGCCGTCTTCTACGCCCATGAAGCCAGCCGCAACAACTACTACAGCATCGGGGTGCAACTGGCCGAGAGCGACTTCGACTTCTTCGGCGGCGGTGGCTTCGTGCGGCCCGACGACTACGGCACCGCGCCCCACGTCCTCGATATTGCCGAGGCCAACGGCTTCACCGTGGTCTCCGGCGCCTCCGCCCTGGCCGCCGTTGAGCCGGGCGCCCGCGTGATCGCCACGGACCCCTATGTGGACAGCGGCATGGCGCTCTACTACGACATCGATCGCGTGGACGATCCGGAGACCATGACACTCGCCGAGTACACTTCCGAGTGCATCCGCCTCCTGCAGGACCACCCCGGCGGATTCTTCATGATGGTCGAAAGCGGCAAGATTGACTGGGCCTGCCATGCCAACGACGCCCGGGCTTCCATCGATGATACGCTCGCGTTCGATGACGCCGTCGGCGTGGCCATCGACTTCATGGCGATGTACCCCCAGGAAACCCTGATCGTTGTCACCGGCGACCACGAGTGTGGTGGCCTAACGATCGGCTGGGCCGGCACCGCCTACAACAACTTCTGGAGCGTCCTCGAAAACCAGACCGTATCCTATGTCGGTTTCGCGCCGATCTTAGCCGACTACGTGGCCGCCACCCCCTGGAGCGGCGTCGAAGACGACATCGACGACACCCTCAAGGACATCATCCTCGACTGCTTCGGTCTGGATTATGCCACGTTGACGGCCTACGAGCAGTCGAAGCTCGAAGCCGCCTACGACCGCGCCCGCAACGGCGCGCCGCTGGTGAGCGCTGAGGAAGACTACCTGCTCTACGGCGGCTACAACGCCCTCACCGTTACCATTACCCATATCCTCAACCAGCGCGCCGGCCTCGGCTGGACCAGCTACGCGCATACCGGCGTACCACTGCCGGTCTACGCGGCTGGCCGCGGCGCCTATCTGTTTGAGGGCTTCTACGACAATACCGATATCGCCAAGAAGCTGGCGACTGCAATGGCCGTGACGCTTGACAACTAACGCGGCCTGAACAGCTCAGGATAGTCGGGGCGGGACCGTACACGCTGCGGTCCCGCTTCGATTACTACCAGGAGTTGGCCAGAACGCATACACCAGATTGCCGTCGCGACGGTCCATTGGACCGCCCCCATGCCTGGCACCGCGCGCCAACAGCCATTCTTGCCGGAACGAGCCACCCATGAAGCACTTGTACAACAAGGATTCTCTACTGGTCACCCTGATCGTCGGACTGTCCGTTCTATTGTGGTGTCTGCCGACCGGCTACGAACAGGCCGTGCAGACGGACAGCCTGCTCGCCAAGGCCCGCGTCGTGGCAGTGGACAACTCCGACGTGCTGCAGACTCTCATCGTCCGGAGCGGCATCCAGAAGCTGGACGTCGAGGTGCTCAACGGCCCCTATCGCGGTCAACGCGCCCAGGCCATGAATTCGCTCACCGGCAAACTGGAACTGGACGAAGTATACGTAGCCGGACGCACCATCCTGCTGGAGTTCGAGCTCGACCAGCAGGGCCACATCCGCTATGCCGTCGCACGCGGCAACTACCGCCTCGGCACGACCGCGCTCCTGATGGGCATGTTCTGCATCCTGCTCGTAACGGTGGCCGGCTGGACCGGCTGCAAGGCTGTGCTGTCATTTGTCTTCAGCGGCCTTGTGATTTGGAAGGTGATGATCCCGCTGTACTTGAAAGGCTACGATCCCGTGTTCACGGGGCTGACGCTGGTTCTGGCCATGATCGCTGTAATCACCTTCCTGGTGGGCGGCCTGACGCGCAGAGGCGCGGTCGCCTTTCTCGGCTCATTGCTGGGCCTCGTTCTGACGGGCGTGCTGGCATACTTGTTCTCCCGGGGGTTTCGGCTGCACGGCGCCGTCCGTCCATTCGCTGAAACCCTCCTGTACTCCGGGTTCTTGAATCTCAGCCTCAGTCGCCTGTTTCAGGCCGGCGTCGTAATGGGCGCATCCGGCGCCGTAATCGACTTGGCCATGGATATCTCCGCCGCCATGGACGAGATCGCCAAGGCCAATCCCAGAATCAGCCTGCGTCGCCACCTGGCCTCCGGCATGTCGGTCGGCCGCTCAGTCATTGGAACCATGACAACCACGCTGCTCTTCGCATACTCCGGCAGCTACATCGCGATGCTCATGCTCTTCATGGGCCGCGGCGTCCCCCCCACCAACTTCCTCAACATGCATTTCGTGTCCGCCGAGATCCTCAACGTGCTCGTGGGCAGCTTCGGATTGGTGACCGTGGCACCGTTCACCGCCCTGGTGGGGAGTCTACTGTTCCGCACGGCGCCACCCCCAGGGCGACAGACGGCAGCGGCAACCATCCACCCCTGAGCCCCAACGCGGCGAGAGCTTGTGGCCTGGGGCAGAGCACGCCCTGCGGCCGACAGGGCCCGCTGTTGCCGGACGACGAAGCGCGCCGGGTCACGCAGCCGGACGACGAAGTCGCTGCGGATTCCGACGATCTGGTCGAGATGAGCGGAGTTCACCGGACGCTTACAGATGAGCATACGACTGGTAAGCACGATCCAGCAGTAAAGCCGATTCGGCGCCAGGGCCGCCGGCAACTCGGCACGCTCGCTTTGCTGGCCGCCGATCAGGGTGAAGCCGGCGGGGGCGCCGTGCAGGACATCCAAGTGCAAGCACCATTGCACCGCACCACGCGAACTGGTGGTGTTGCGCGGCAGCGCCCAGGCGATCCGGGCGGCAACCTCGAAGACGGAGGTGTCGACGGCGATGATCTGCTTGGTCACCTCGTCGAGGCGGGCATCATGCGGCAGCGCCCCCGTTCGCCTGACCAGACTCTCGACGAGCGGCCTCAGCAGCGACAGATCAAACACGCGCTGGGCGTCCGACAGTGCGCTCTTGGGGACGCGCGGCAGGCGCATGCGCCGGCGGACCTGCTCGTGTTCGAAGACGTCTTCGAGGGTCCGAAGGCTGTTGACCGAGGCGTTGAAGAAGAGCACGAGATGGGCCACCAAAATGTGGTCGTCGAGGAGCTTGCGGTTGCCGTGGCGCGGCTGGGCGTGCAGGGCCGCCAACTCGTCTTCGAGCATGCGAATCAACCGGCGGCCTCTTATCTCCGGGCGTTTGTGCGTGCCGGCCCGGATGACGTCGGCGCTATCTGTTTTTGGGGTGCGTCGCCCAGCCGTGGGCGTAGTTCACCATACAACGCCGTGCAGCGCAAGTTAAGATTCTGCTAAGAGAATCACGTCAGGAATGCCGGACAGAATTGCTCGCAGGGCAGTGTCACGCGGGCGCGGAAGCGTGGCGCGGGTCAGGCGGAGAGGGCGCGGGCGAAGCCGCGCATGAGGATGTCCTGGCGCTTGTGGTAGCCCAGGCAGACGAGGGGGTAGAGCGTTTTGCCGCACCGCCCGACGGCGCGGGCCGCGAGGCGCTGCCAGTAGCTGCTGGTCTGGGCCATCTGGCGTTCGAGGTTCTTCTGCATGACCACCCAGACGTCCTCACGCAGGCGCTCGGGCGTGCCGAAGGCGCCGGCGGGGACCGCGTGGCCGGCCTGGATGCTGGCCAGAGCTTCGGCCGGCGTGGTGCCGTGGGTCAGCGTGAAGGCGGTGCCGACGCGGTGGGTGTGGGAGTCGCTGCCGCCGACCAGGACCTTGCCGCGGCCGCGGGTGGCCTGGCAGACGAAGGCGTTGTGGGAGTAGCTGCGGCCGCCGTTGAGGGCTTCGAAGACGGGGAACAACGCCAACATGGCCTCGACCTGCCAGGTGGTCAGCACGCGGTGCTGGGCGGTCCAGGTCATGTGGTTCAGGACGAAGAGCTTGCCGAGGCGGCGGAGGTAGTCCACCAGGTCGTAGATGTTGTCGCGGAGGCGCTGGATCTCGGCGTGCTGGGCCTCGTCGATGTCGAAGACGTTGACGTGGACGATTGTGCCGTCCTCGGGGAACGTCACGCTGACCTCTTCGCCGAAGATGAAGTCGGGCAGGTGGCCGCGGCGGTCGACGAGGGCCTTGCAGCCGTCGATGGTGTCGTGGTCAGTGATGGTGACGAAGTCCATGCCGCGGGCCTTGGCGAGGGCGTAGACCTCCTCGGGCTCGGCGACGGGGTGGTACACGAGGCCGGGCAGCCAGCGGAGGGTCTCGTCCGAGAAGGTGGAATGGCAATGGAGGTCGATGCGTGCGCCAGGTGTGCGGCGCCAGGGTTGCGCGTCGTGTTGATCAGCGGCGCGGGCGAATTCGAGGATGGGTTCAAGCAACGTATTCATCACATATTCCAGTCGGCCCACGGCGGCTATTGTCGGATGGTATTGTAAATCCGCAGTCAGGCCGGCGCAAGGTATTCGTTAGTATAGGCAGCCGACCAGACGCGGCCACGCCGGCGGCCACGGCTGTCTGCTCAAACCGGTTCGAGGAGTAGCCGCACCTCGAATGACTCGATCGTAGCCGGCGTGGGGGTGCCGATGGGTGGCGGGCCGTATTCGATCTGCGGCGCGAGGCATTCGCGGGCCACGGTGTCGGAGAAGCGGCGGATAACGTCAGCCAGCGCGGGCGGCCCGTCCACGAAGAGCCTGACGCGGGCTTCGTAGGGCAGGTTGGCCGACTTGCGCAGTGACTGGACCTGGTGAATCAACTCGCGAACCAGGCCTTCCTGGCGCAGCTCGTCGGTCAGCTCGGTGCGGACGACGACGACGCCGGCGCGGCCCTGGGCGGCGGACCAGCCGGGCTTGGCCTCCAGGCGTATGTCCACGTCGTCGCCGCCAAGGCGCAGGTGCTGGCCGTTGACGGTGACGACGAGTTCGCCGGTCGCGGCCAGGGCTTGGCGAGCATCAGCCGCGTTGAGGGCCTGGAGCGCGGCCGCGACCTGGCCCTTGAGGGCGCCGTACTTGGGGCCGATGGTCTTGAAGTTCGGCTTGACCTGGTAAGAGACGTACTGGTCGGCCTCTGCGGTGAACTCGACCGCCTTGATGTTGAGCTCCTCGGCAATGAGGTCGCTATGTGCGCGGAGCCAGTCGGTGTGCTCGGGCTGGGCGAGGACGATCTCGACCTGGGCCAAGGGCTGGCGGACCTTGAGCTTGGCCTGGGTGCGGGCGGCGCGGCCGAGTGATACGATCTGGCGCATCAGGTCCATCTGCTGGGCCAGATTCTCTTCGATGAGGGTTTCGTCCGGCTGGGGGTAGTCGCAGAGGTGGACGCTGAGCGGGGAGTTCTCGCCAGCCGCGGGGCCCTGCATGGTGTGGCCGGGGCGGACGAGGTTCTGATACATGGTTTCGGCCAGGAAGGGCGTGAAGGGGGCGAGCAGTTTGGCCAAGGCGGTCAGGACTTCGTAGAGCGTGTAGTAGGCGTCCCACTTGTCCTGGTCTTTCCGGCCCGTCCAGAAGCGCTCGCGCGAGCGGCGCACGTACCAGTTGGACAGGGCGTCGACGAACTGGTTGAGCCGGCCGGCGGCGGGGTAGTTCTCGAAGCTGTCGAGGTGCGTGCGGACGGCGCGGATGGTGCGATGCAGTTCGCTGAGGACCCAGCGGTCGAGCTCGGAGCGTTGCGGGCCGGGGCGCTGCGCGGAGTGCGGGCCGGCGGGGTCGAAGCCGTCGATGTTGGCGTAGATGTTGAAGAAGCTGAAGACGTTGTAGAGGCGCAGGAGGAATTCGCGCTGGGCGTCGCGGATGGCGGCCTCCTGGAAGCGGACGGAGGTCCAGGGGGTCTGGGCGGCGAAGAAGTACCAGCGCATGGCGTCGGCGCCGTAGTGGTCGAAGATGTAGTCCGGCTCGCGGTAGTTCTTGGTGCGTTTGGACATCTTCAGCCCGTCCTCGCCCATGACGTGGCCGAGGACGATGCAGGTTTTGTAGGGGTGCCCGGCGGCGGGCCTGGGCAGGTTGGCGGCGGGCAGGAGGGCTTCGTCGCGCTGCCGGCCGAAGAGCAGCGTGCTGATGGCCAGGAGGCCGTAGAACCAGCCGCGGGTCTGGTCGATGGCCTCGCTGATGAAATCGCAGGGAAAGCGGTCGGCGAAGGTCTGCACGCTGCCGTCGGCGTGGGGAAAGCCCCACTGGGCGAAGGGCATGCTGCCGGCGTCCCACCAGCAGTCGATCACTTCGGGCACGCGGCGCATGCGGCCGCCGTTGGCGAATGGGCTGTCGTACGTGACGGCGTCGATGTAGGGCTTGTGGACCTTGAGGTGCTCGGGGATCTGCGGGTCGGCCTGCCGGGCCTGCTCCCAGACCTCCGTGCCCTGCACGCCCGGCTTGGCCAGCAGTTCGGCGTAGGAGCCGATCGCCTCCATCTTGCCGGTCTGCTCGCAGACCCAGATGGGCAGCGGCGTGCCCCAGTAGCGCTCGCGCGAGAGGGCCCAATCGACGTTGTTGCGCAGGAAGTCGCCGAAGCGGCCGGCGCGGATGTGCTCGGGCAGCCAGTTGATGCCGGCGTTGTTATCAAGGAACTCGTCCTTGAACTGGCTGGTGCGTACGAACCAGCTCTTGCGGGCGTACTGGATGAGCGCGTCATCTTCAGCCCGCGGGCAGAAGGGGTATTCGTGGGTAATCCGTTCGTGGTGGACGAGGATGCCGCGCTCCTTGAGCTCGCGCATGATGTCCTGGTCGCAGTCCTTGACCCAGCGGCCGCGGTAGGCCGGCGGTGCTTCGTCGCTGAACGAGCCGTCGGGCTTGACGGCGTTGATGAGCGGGATGGCGTCGAAGTCGGCGAAGCGCTGGCGCTCCTGCTGGAGCAGATCGAAGTCGACCTCGCCGAAGGCCGGGGCCTGGTGGACCAGACCGGTGCCGGCGTCCAGCGTGACGAAGTCGGCCGGGAGCACGCGCCAGCCGATGTAGTCCTGCCCGCCGGCCTTGAGCGCGGCCTGGCGGTCCTTCATGGTCTTGTGATAGCAGTCAAAGGGGGGCTGGTAGCGCAGGCCGACGAGGTCGGTGCCCTTGCAGACCGCGACGACAGTGAACTCATGCTTGAGCTTGTCAACTGCCGACTGAGCCAGGGCGGAGGCGACGTACAGGTACTCATCGGTCGTGCGATCGTGGATCAGGGCGTAGTCGATGTCCGGGCCGACTGCCGCGAAGTGGTTGCTGACGAGCGTCCAGGGCGTGGTCGTCCAAACGAGCAGGGCCACGCGCGCATCGGGCGGGATCTTGTCGCGGGCATCGGCGTGCGGACCATCCGGCAGCGGGAAACGGATGTATACGCTGGGGTCCTCCACGGTCCGATAGCCTTCGCCGACTTCGCCGGCCGAGAGGGCCGTGCCGCCCTGGGCCCACCACCAGACGACCTTGTGGCCCTGGTAGAGCAGGCCGCGCTGGAAGAGCGTCTTGAGCCCCCACCAGACGCTTTCGACGTAGCTCTGATGGAAGGTGACGTAGGCCTCGTCGAGGTTCACCCAGAAGCCCAGCCGGCGGGTCATGTGCTCCCACTGCTGGACGTACTTGAAGACGCTGTCGATGCACTTGCGGACGAACTTCTCGAGTCCGTACTGCTCGATTTCCTCCTTGGTGTGGATGCCGAGTTGCTTGCAGACCTCGACCTCGACGGGCAGGCCGTGGGTGTCCCAGCCGGCCTTGCGCTCGACGAGGCGGCCGCACATGGTTTGGTAGCGTGGGAAGAGGTCCTTGATGGCACGCGTCAGGCAGTGGCCGGGGTGGGGCAGGCCATTGGCGGTGGGCGGGCCTTCGTAGAAGACGAAGCGCGGCTGGTTGCGGCGAATCTCGAGTGATTTGCCGAAGATGTCGTGTTCCTGCCAGAACGCCAGTACGCGCAGCTCCGCCGCGGGGAAATCGCAACGGGCCGGAAGCGGCTCAAACATTAGCAACTCCATGAAGCCGGATAACCGCTATGCGCGGAAACTCGAAGAATACCGCTGCGGCCGACGGCCCGCTACACCGGCGGGTCGCCGGGTCGTGGCGCGCGCCGGTCAGTGACGGGCGGGGGCGGCTGGTCGCCGGTCGGGCCGGCAACTGCCGATAACGGCTTGGCGGTTGCGGAGTCGGGGCCGAAGAGGCGGATGTGGCGCCAGCGGCCGCCGATCCAGCGCCAGCGCAGCAACAGGCCCAGGACGGTGATGTACAGCGCACACATGCCCCACGGGCCCAGGAGGCCTGCCTGTGGCAACCAGTGCGCCGCCGCCAACCCGCCGCCGATGAAGAGTATCCAGCAGCAGATGAAGATCATGACGGCCGGCCAGCGTGTGTCGCCGGCGCCGCGCAGGGCGTTCATATACGTGATGCACATGGCGTCGAAGACCTGGAAGACGGCCGCGCCGAGCAGAACGAAGCGTCCGAGGCGGATGACGGACGGGTCGTCGCTGAGCAGCGCCATGAGCGGCCGGCCGGCCACCAGGAACAGCAGCCCCATCGCCCCCATGTAGATGATCGTGACGCGCAGGGCGGTGCGTGCCTGCTGCAGGGCCCGGGCAAACTGCCCCTCGCCGATGGAGAAGCCCACCTGGGAACACAGTGCGATACCGATGCCGATGGCCGGCATGAAGGACAGGTGCATGTACTGCAGGCCGATGGCGCTGGCCGCTACGGCCGCGACGCCGTAGGGCGGGATGATGAACACCATGAACACCAGCCACGAGCCCATGTCGACGAGCCAGCCGACGGTGGTCGGGCCGCCGATGCGCAGCATGTCCAGCAGCTTGCGGCCGGACCAAGCGAGTGTGCGGCGCGTGTTGTAGCGTTGGTCGAATGTCGGCAGGAGCATGGCGAGTGCGAGCAAACCGGCCCGCGCCGCCCAGCCGATCACGGTGGCCAGGGCGGCGCCGGCAATGCCCATGCGCGGGAAACCGAGGTTGCCGAAGATCAGCAGGTAGTTGCCCACGGCGTTGACCACGAGGGACACGATGACGGCGAGCATGCCGACGCTGGGGCGGCGAATGCCCATGAAGAAGCCGTTGAAGCCGATGCTGAGGACCGCGAATGGCACTGACCAGAGTGCGATCCGCGTGTACTCGATCTCGAAGGCGGTCATTTCGGGGGAGTGGCCGGCGACCCGGGCGACCCAGCCGAGCCAGGTCGCGGTTGTGGTGGCCAGGGGCCAGGTTAGCAGGCCGCACAGGCCGGCGATGTACAACGACTGCCAGGCGTAGGCGCCGGCGACGCGTGGGTCGCCGCGTCCGTCGGCCTGGGCGACGAACGTCTGCACGCTGTTGGCCACGCCGAGGCCGACACAGGCGAGTACGAAGACGAGGATGGCGGCTGGGGAGATGGCGGCCTGGGCCTCGGTGCCCAGCGGCTTGACCATCGCGAGGTCGATGAAGCCCATGAGCATGCGTGAGACCATCATGACGATGATGGGCAAGGCGAGGGTAAGCAAGGCCATGGTCGGACCGCGCGGGCTCTCGATGCTCGCCGCACTGGTCGGTCCGGGTGCCATGGCCGGGGTTCCTGAAGCGCTTGGCCGGCGCTCACGGGTATGGAGAAACCCCGGCAGTTGCCGATCTGTCAGGGTTCTGCGCGCGTGCACGTTCCGTGGCAGATCGTGCTACCGCCGGGGACGGACGTCCGGCGTTGTGCGTACGCCGGCGCAGCTTCCGGGCGGCGGAACCGCCGGGATGGTGCATATTACCCGCGGACAGCGTCCAGCCAACCACGGCACGCGCCGGGACGATTGTCTCGACCGCGCCGCCGGCGGTCAACCGGGAAGCCCGGCGCTGCGGCGTTGGGATCGCTTGCCTTTTTGCCCGGCAAGGCCCATAAACTACGTGCAGGCACGGGCAGGCAGCCGCCGCACGTGGTCAGAGGGCCGACACAGTAAATGACTTCCACGCGGGTTGGGACCATATTGATCGCGCTGCTGGTGGTGACCGGCGCAGTGCGCGCCCAGGTCATCGACGGCGAGGTCACGGCGGTGGGGTTCCGCTGCTCCTGGACCAGCGGTGCGCAGTACGTCATGCGCGCCGGGCAGTGGGTGCCGGTGCAGGTGCGACTGGGCGTTCAGGGCACGCAGGTCTTCCAGGGGCAACTGCGCGTCGAGACGCGCGACCTGGACGGCGATTTCGTGGCATATCGCGAGACGCCCGTTACGGTTACGTATGACGCGCCAGGTAAACGGGCATGGTGCTACGCAGCCTGGCTGGGCGAGTTCATAGGCTCGGGCAATCCCGGCACGGTGGATGTGCTGGACGCGGATGGCGGCTTGCTGCGCCGGCTGGAGATCCCGCCCGTCGAGCTGATCCGTAACGACACTCTGTTGGTGCTCGACATCAGCCAGAACCGCCTCAAGATCCTTGACGGTCTGCGGAGTTCGCCGACGTGGCGCGCCATGGACGAGGCGCCGGGCGAGCGGCGCTTCTACCGTGACGTCATGGTCGCCGCCATGGCCGCGGACGAATTGCCCGATCGCTGGCTGGGGCTCGAGGCGGTGGATGTCGTCGTCTGGGACGATCCCGACCCGGGCCTGCTCAGCATCGCCCAACTCAAGGCGTTGCGGCAATGGGTGCGGCACGGCGGGCAGTTGGTCATCGGCCTGGGTGCAAGCTGGCCGCGGCTGCGCGGCAGCGAGTTGGAGACGTTGCTGCCGTTTCGGGGCCGGGCGACTGAAAGGCCGGGGGCGGCAGCGATGCATGCCACCTTGGAGGTCGCCAGCCTGCGGCAGTTTTTTGAACGACTGGCGCGGCCCGGGCCGACGGCCTTTCCAGCCCCGCTGACGCTGGCCAACGTCGAGGCCGCCCCGGGCGCACTGCGCAGCTTCCGGACGCAACTTCCGGACGGGCACGTGGTGGACCTGTTCGCGACCCACTGGCTGGGCTCGGGCCGCGTCATAGCCTGTGCCGCCCGGCTGGGCGACCTGGCAGCCGTGCCCGTCAACGAGGCCTTCCTCGCTCAGATTCTGGACCTGAGCCCGGTTACGCCAGCGTTCCGCGAGAGCGAGATCAACACGCTCCAGATCGTAGCGGGTTTGAACGAGCCGCGCTCGCTGTATTACAGCGTCGTCGAGGCCGTCAGTCTGCCCAGTTGGCGCGGACTGCTGGTGCTGGCGGCGTTCGCGTTCGTGGTGACGTACATCGGCGTGGCGACGCTGCTGAGCTGGTGGTGGCTGCGCCGCCACCGGCTGACCAACCTAAGCTGGACGGTCTTCGCGGTGGTAGCGGTGGTGGCCAGCCTGCTGAGCCTGGGAACCGTGGCGGTGATGCGGGGGGCCTCGCGCGGCGTGCGGTCGCTCGCGCTGGTTGACGCGGCGGCGGGTAGCCGTAGCGCGCGGGCCAAGTGCTACTTCGGCTACGTCAGTCCGGTGCGGCAGAGCGTGGATTTGTCCTTGGCCGGAGAGAGCGCCTTCCTGCGCCCGCTGGCGGCGGGCCGCTGGCGGTCCACTTTCTACGCCACGCCGCAGCGTTACTCGGCGCTGGCCGGGACGGGTGTGCTGCAGGAAGCGCCCATGCGGGCAACGCTGAAGCAATTCGAAGGTGTGTGGGAAGGCGAGCTTGACGGGCCCATTCGTGCGGAGCTGACGGTTGATCGGGCGTCCGGCGAGCTGACGCCGGGCAGTTGGATCCAGAACGACCTGGAGGTTGATCTGCGCGGGGGCTGCCTGCTGTACCTCGACCCGCGTTTTCCGGGGGACGGGGCGCCGCGGCCGGCGGGGCCGATCAGAAACTGGTGGGGCCGCGCGGACGTGCCGGTGAGTCTGAACATCCTGGCGGTGCCCATTGGCGGGCTGCCCACCGGCCGGCAGGTGACCAATCTTGGCCAGGCGGAGTACGCGGCGGTGGCGCAAGCGCGCCGCCGCTGGGAGACGATCAGCGACCGCAAGCTGCACACCTGGCCTGACCTGGCGACGCTGCGGGATGCGCAGGAGGCCTGGGTTGGGGCGGCGCGCGGGCGTTCGGCGCTGGATGGGGTGGACGAAATCGATCGCGCCGCCCTGCTGGCGTCGACGCGCAACAGCTATCTCAACTGCACCGCGCAGAATCGGGAGGACTTCAATACGTGCACGCCGCACCGCATTACCACGGACGGGCTGATGAACCTCGACGTGACGCACTGGCTCATGCAGGGGCGCGTCAAGTCCGGGTCGGCTACGTCGGCCGATCCGCTGCTTGGGCAGGCGGTGCTGTTGCTGCTGGCCGACGATGCGGGCCCGGTGCGGCTGTGGCGCAAAGGTCGGCCGATGACCGCCGTCGGGGGGCGCACGCTGTATCGCGTGCGGGTGCCGCTGAGCTACCGCGGCGAACCGCCAGCGCGGCCGTGGGGGTTTGAACCGTGATCATCCAGACGATCAACCTGACGAAGCGGTACGGGCAACTGGTGGCGCTCAACAACCTGCACCTCAACATCGAGGAGGGCGAGTGCTTCGGCTACATCGGTCCGAACGGGGCCGGAAAGACGACGACGATCCGCATTCTGGCGACGCTGCTGCAGCCGACCTGGGGGGAGGCGCGCGTCTGCGGGCACGTGGTCGGGTATGAGTCGCGGAAGATCCGCCCGCTGATCGGCTACGTGCCCGATTTCTTCGGCGCGTACGAGGACATGGTGGTGCAGGAATACCTCGAGTTTTTCGCCAGCGCGTACGACATCACCGGCCGGCAGCGCGACCAGATCGTCGGCGACGTGCTGGAGCTGACCGACCTGGCGTACAAGCACGATGCGCTGGTTGACTCGCTCTCGCGCGGCATGAAGCAGCGGCTGAGCATCGCGCGGGTGCTGCTGCACGACCCGAAGATCCTGCTGCTGGATGAGCCGGCCAGCGGCCTGGACCCGCGTGCCCGCATCGAGATCCGCGAGCTACTCAAGGAACTGCACCGCATGGGCAAGACCATCCTGATCAGCTCGCACATCCTGCCGGAGCTGGCCGACCTGTGCACCAGCATCGGCATCCTCGAACAGGGCGAGCTGATCTACCAGGGCTCCGTGTCCGAGGCGGTGCGCCGCGCCCGGGTCGGCACCGTTGTACACGTGGTTACGCCGGATGACGCCGAGCGCGCGCGCCAGGTGCTGGCCAAGCTGCCGGAGGTGCAGAGTGCCGAGCTGCGCGACGGCGAGATCGTCCTGGCGCTGGGGCCGGACATGGCCGATTTCAGCTTTGTCGCGCGGGCGATGCTGGCGGCCAACCTGCGCATCCACGAGATCAAGCAGGAGGAAGTCAACCTGGAGACTGCGTTCATGCGGCTGACCAAGGGGATCGTGCAGTAGGCGACCGGCCGGGGCGGGTTTGACGTCCTCGCGGCGCGGTCGGATACTCCGGCCGGCTGCGGCCTGCGCCGACGCGCGACCGCGCCGGCGGAGCTTCTCATGGCCAGATCCAGGCGCGTGCGGCAATCCCAGCCACCCCCGCTACCCCGACCGGCCACGCCGGTTGCTGAGCCGGTGCTGCCACGCCGCCTGCACTGGGCCGCGGTGCCGTTGCTGCTGGCGGTCACGGGCGCGCTGGCGATCTCGTCGCTGGTGGGTGACAGCAGCACCTTCGACGAATCCAGCCACCTGGGCAGCGGCATGAGCTACCTCAAGCAGCACGATTTCCGTCTGGCCCCGGACCATCCCCCACTTGGGAAGCTCTGGGCAGCCGCGCCGCTCCTGCTGGTCGGACAGGAATGGCCCGGCCCGGACACCCCCGGCTGGCGGCGGGCGAGCCACTACGAGTTCGGGCAGGCCTGGCTATTCGAACTGAACGCGGGGCGGCCGCTGCTGCTCAGCGCGCGAATCATAATGGTTCTGTTGCTTCTGGGCACGTGCCTGGTGGTGTATGCGGCGGCGCGGGCGCTGGCCGGCCCGGATGCGGGCCTGCTGGCATTGGTTCTGGCCGCCCTTAGCCCGACGCTGTTGGCGCATGGTCGGCTGGTGACCACGGACATGCCGGTGGCGTTATGCGCCATGCTGGTGCTGCTGACCGGCGCGCGGCTGCTGGAGCGGGTCACCTGGCTGCGCTTTCTGGCGGCGGGGGCGGCACTCGGGGCATTGAGCCTGGCGAAATTCTCGTGGCCGCTGGTTCTGACCGGGCCGCTGGCGATGATGCTGGCGGTGCTCGTGCGCGGGCGGCCGCTGGAGCTTCAGCTTGCGCCGTGGCGAGGGGGCGTGCCGCTGGGGGTGCAAGGCCGGGCCGGGCGGGCGGCGGTTCTGGTGGTGCTGGTCGGGGCGCTTGGGCTGACGACCTGGGCGGCGATCTGGAGCTGCTATGGTTGGCGGTACACGATTACGCCCGCGACGACCAACGACCCTTCGGCGGCTGAACTCCAGCGCCAGTATGACGCCAGTTGGCGGCAGGTGCTGGCCGCCAACGAGAATGCCGGAGGTTTGGCGCGAGTGGGGCTGAGCCTGACGAGGGTTGCCCGCGACGCGCGCCTGCTGCCCGAGGCGTACCTGTACGGCTTCGGGTGGACGCTGCGCACGACGCAGGCCCGGCAGGCATACTTGATGGGTGAGTACCCGCGCACCGGCGACCCGCGCTACTTCCCGCTGGCGTTCGCCATCAAGACGCCCGTCGGCACGCTCCTGGTGCTTCTGGCCGGGCTGGTGGCGCTGGCACGCTGTTGGCGGCGGCCGGGAATCAACCGCCTGCTGTTGCTGGGTCTGCTGATGTTTGGAGTCGTGTATGGCCTGACGGCCGTCTTCAGCCGCATCAACATCGGGCATCGGCACATTCTGCCGCTGTACCCCGCGTTGTTCGTGCTGGCCGGCGCGGCCGCTGCCTGGTGGACCTGGCGACCGGCCCGCTGGCTGACCGGGGCGGCGTTAGTGTGGCTCGCGGCGGTTAACCTGTGGATTCACCCGCACTACCTGGCGTACTTCAACGAGCTGATCGGCGGGCCCGCTAACGGCCACAAGTATCTGGCGGACAGCAACATCGACTGGGGGCAGGATCTGCTGCGACTGGCAGAGTATGGCCGGAAGCACCCGGACGAGCCGATTCACCTGGCTTACTTCGGTTCGGCCAACCCGGCGTACTACGGCATCCGCTGCACGGCCCTGCCGAGCTATTGGCCGTTCGGCCCGCGCAGCGACCTGTCGCCCGGCACCTATGTCGTCAGCGTCACGCAACTGCTGGGCGTGTACGACCCGGCGGTGCGCGACGAGTACTGGCGGGAGCGCGCCCGCGGCTACGCGTGGCTGTACGAGCGCTGCACGCAGCCGCCGCCGGCCGACCAGACCGCCGATGAGCAGCGCCAGTTGGCAGAGCTGCAGCGCGAGTTTGATGAGGCCCGGCGGCGCCGGCTGCTCAACGGCCTGCAACACCGTCGGCCGGACGAGCGTATCGGCTACTCGCTGTTCGTGTATCGCCTGACGGCGGAGGACATTGCGGAGTTGATAAAGCCGTGAAGTTGGAGCCGGCTGTCACCAGCCGATAATACTGTAGCCTGCGTCCACGTAGTGGACTTCGCCGGTTACGCCGCTGGAGAGGTCGCTGAGGAGGTAGAGGCCGCTCTTGCCGACTTCCTCGCCTTCGACGTTGCGTGCAAGGGGGGCCTTGGTGGGGTAGTGGTCGAGGATTCTGGAGAAGCCGGTGACGCCGGCGCTGGAAAGGGTCCGCAAGGGTCCGGCCGAGAGAGCGTTGACGCGGACGTTCTTGGCGCGGCCCAGCTCGGCGGCGAGGTAGCGGACGCTGGACTCGAGGGCGGCCTTGCAGACGCCCATGACGTTGTATCCGGGGACCATGCGCACGGAACCGAGATAGGTCAAGGTGAGGATTGAGGCGCCGTTGGCGAGGTGCGGGAGGGCGTGCTGACAGAGTGCCACGAGGGAATAGACGCTGATCTCCATGGCCTGGAGGAAGTCGGCCCGGCTGGTCTGGTAATAGGGGTAGGTGAGGGCGTCGCGGCTGGCGAAGGCGATGGCGTGGACGATGAAGTCGAGCGGGCCCATGGCGGCGTGGGCCTGCTGGAAGACGGCCTTGATCTGCTGGTCATCGCTGACGTCGCAGGGCACGATCAGCTTGGCGCCGATGGGCTCGGCCAGCAGGCGCACGCGGCGTTCCATCTTGGGGTTGGGCAGGTGGTTGAAAGCCAGCGAGGCACCCTGCTGGTGCGCATGCTGAGCGATATGCCAGGCGAGCGAATGGTCGTTCGCCACGCCGAAGATGAACCCCTGCTTGCCGTCCATCAGACCCATGGTCTGCTCCTGCATTTTGAGCGCTGAGAGCGGCGCGCGGTCAGCCCGAACCAGCGGGAAGCTACCCGCGCCGCGGCTTGCGGGCAAGGCTTCGAGGCGGCAGCGCTTGACGATGCCAAGGCCGGCTGCTACCGTGCGAAGTCTTTCCAGCAAGCGATTGTCGGAGTCCAATTGTGCCGTACGACAGCATTGTATGCGTCAAGCAGGTGCCCGACACTGCGAATATCACCGGCGAGGCCATGAAGGCTGACGGGACGGTGAACCGGGCGGCCTTGCCGACCGTGTTCAACCCCGACGACCTGCACGCGCTCGAGGTCGCGCTGCGCGTCCGCGACCAGTACGGCGGCACGGTCACGGTTATCTCGATGGGCCCGCCGAAGGCCGGCGACGTGCTGCGCGAGTGCCTTTTCCGCGGGGCGGACCGCGTCATCCTGCTGACGGATCGGCGGGCCGCGGCCAGCGACACGTTGGCGACCAGCTACATTCTGAGCTGCGCCGTGCGCAAGGTTGGGCGCTACGATTTCGTCTTCTGCGGCCGGCAGGCGATCGACGGTGACACGGCCCAGGTGGGGCCGCAGTGTGCCGAGAAGCTTGGCCTGCCGCAGGTGACCTACCTGGAAGAGGTCGTCGAGCTGCGCGACCAGACCGCCCGCTTGCGGCGCAACGTGGGCAACGGCTGGGAGCTGGTCGAGGTGCGGCTGCCCGTGCTGGTGACCGTGCTGGACACGGCCGGGCTGGTGCGGCCGGCGGCGGCGAGGCGTGTGGCGCGCTTCAAACGGGGCCGGACGCCCAGCGAGCTGCTGATCGAGGTTTCGCGCGAGAACCCGGACGCGCGGGATGAGGACAAGGAGCGCGAGGCGCTGCGGCGGGCCGAGGGGCTGCGGGCGCGCGGGCTGGTACTGGACGAGTGGAACCTGGACGACATCGGAGCGGATCTTCAATGGTGCGGACTGTCCGGCTCGCCAACGAAGGTGCACCGGGTGCAGTCGATCGTTCTTACCAAGCAGGGTTACACCGAGATCCCGGCCACGGAGGCGGGTGTTCGACAGCTTATCCAGGAACTTATCGTGGACCACACGCTGGGATGAGCGCGGGGCAGTAATTTGTAGTCAGGCACTGACCAGAAGCGAGGCCAACGGCTAATCATGATCGGAGTCAATCGCAACGGGGAAGTCTGGGTCTTCGCGGAGCAGGAAGACGGCGCGCTGCACGACGTCGCGCTGGAGCTCTGCGGCCGGGCCCGGCAACTGGCCGACCGGCTGGGCGTGAAGGTCGGCGCCGTGCTGGCCGGCTGGAACGTCCGCGAGCTGGCCTACCGCCTGATCGCGCACGGGGCGGACAAGGTCTACCTAGTCGAGCACCGCAAGCTCGACCATTACCAGACGCAGCCGTATGCCCGCGTCATGTGCGAGTTGATCGGCCGCCACCAGCCGCAGATCGTCATCTACGGGGCGACGCCGCTGGGCCGCGACCTGGCTCCGCGCATCGCGTCGGAGATGAAGGCCGGTCTAACGGCCGACTGCACGGCCCTGGAAGTCGCCGACGTGACCGATCCGAAGACCAAGACGGTACACCGCAACCTGCTGCTGCAGATCCGTCCGGCCTTTGGCGGGAACATCATCGCCACCATCGTTAACTACGATCGCTGGCCGCAGATGGCCACGGTGCGCGAGGGCGTCATGCCGTTGCTCGACCCGGATCCGCGGCGCCAGGGTGAGATCGTGGCCGAAGAGGTCGGGTTGCGCGACGAGGACTTCCCGCTGCGGCTGATCGAGCGTCACCGCGAGCCGCGCAAGGTTAATCTCAAGGGTGCGCGCACGATCGTGGCGGGTGGGGGCGGCGTCGGCAGCAAGCAGAACTTCCAGATGATCCACGAACTGGCCGGCGCCGTGGGCGGCGCGGTCGGCGCGTCGCGGGCGGCGGTCGACGGTGGGTTTGTCGGCAAGGAACACCAGGTCGGCCAGACCGGTACGACGGTACGGCCGGCCCTCTACATCGCCTGCGGCATCAGCGGCGCGATTCAGCACCGCGCCGGCATGGAGGAGTCCGCCAAGATCATCGCCATTAACTGGGACCGCGAGGCACCGATCTTCTCCGTCGCCCACTATGGCCTCGTCGGCGACCTCAACGAGGTGATTCCGAGGATGGTCAAGGCCCTGAAGGAGCGACAGACGGGCGCCGCCGACGCGGCCGAGACGGCGGACGCCGGCTGGTCGGCGGACTGACGCGACCGGCCGCAACGAGATTCAAACGCGCGGCGGCCCGGCGCTGCCCGCTGACAGTCGAGGGCTTTCGTGATGGCCAATTTCTTTCGCGACAACGACGACATACGGTTCCTCTTCGAGCACATCGACCTGGCCGAGTTGGCGCGCGTGCAGGAGGACGGTTTCGTCGACGCCCACCAGCACAACGTGGACTACGCCCCGGTTGATGAGGCCGACGCCATCGACAATTACCGCCGCACGCTCGACATCGTCGGCGACGTGGCGGGAGAGATCATCGCACCGCGCGCCGAGCAGGTCGACGCCGAGGGCAACCGGCTTAACGAGGACGGCACGGTTACGCTGCACCCACTGGTGGCTGACAACCTGCGCCGCCTGGCGCAGGCCGACCTGATGGGCTTCACGCTGCCGCGGCGGTACGGCGGCCTGAACTGTCCGAACCTGGTCTACACCATGGCCATTGAGATGGTCAGCCGGGCGGACGCCTCGCTGATGAACATCTTCGGGTTGCAGGGCATCGCCGAGACGATTAACGCGTTTGCCGACGACGAGACCAAGGCGGAGTACCTGCCGCGCTTCGCGCGCGGCGAGGTCACCGGGGCGATGGTCCTGACCGAGCCGGACGCCGGCTCCGACTTGCAGGCGGTGCGGCTGAAGGCCATCCAGGACCCGGACGGCAGTTGGTATCTGCGCGGCGTCAAGCGCTTCATCACCAACGGCTGCGGCGAGGTTCTGCTGACGCTCGCCCGCAGCGAGCACGACATCAGCGACGGGCGCGGGCTAAGCCTGTATCTCTCCGAGCGGTCGAACCGCATCCGCGTGCGGCACCTCGAGCACAAGCTGGGCATCCACGGCTCGCCGACCTGCGAGCTGGTGTTTGACGATGCTCCGGCGCGGCTGATCGGCGAGCGGCAGCGCGGGCTGATCACGTACGTCATGGCCCTGATGAACGGGGCGCGCGTGGGGATCGCGGCCCAGTCGCTGGGCATCGCCGAGGCGGCCTATCGCCTGGCGCGCACCTACGCCAACAGCCGCAAGCAGTTCGGCGGGCCGATCGAGCGGCTGCCGGCGGTGGCGGAGATGGTCGTGGACATGAAGGTGGCGATCGAGGCGGCACGGGCGCTGGTGTACGAGACCAGCCGCGTTTGCGACCTGGAGAACAACAACCTGCGCGTGCTGGAGCTGGGCCTGGTCAACGATCCGGCCGAGCTGAAGGTCCGCAAGGCGCAGGCGCGCACGCTCAAGCGGCTCAACGGCATGTTGACGCCGATGAGCAAGTACCACGCCTCGGAGATGTGCAACCGCGTAGCGGACACGGCCCTGCAGGTGCTGGGCGGCTCGGGCTACATGCAGGACTACCCGGCGGAGCGCTACCTGCGCGACGCCCGCATCACGAACATCTACGAAGGCACGAGCCAGTTGCAGATCGTGGCGGCGGTGCGTGGCGTGTGCTCGGGGGCGTTCGAGCGCCGGGCGGCCGAGTTCGAGGAGCGCGGCTACGAGGATGAGTTACTGAACGCGCTGAAGGGCAAGCTCGTGGCAGGCAGGGAGGCGGTGCTGGGCGCGATCAGCTTCGTCAAGGAAATGGGCACCGACTACATGGACCTGGCCGGCCGCAAGCTGGTGGACGCGGCCATTGCGGTCCTGATCGGCCACCTACTGCTGGGCCAGGGCGCGGTTGATGAGCGCAAGCGGCGCGTGGCTCGGCGGTACATCGACGTGGAGATGGCGCGGCTGCACGCCAATTGCGAGTTGATCGCCGGCGGCGACATGGCGCCGCTGGAGGAATACGAGCTGCTGGCCGGGCCGGTTCCGCCGAAGGACTAACGGCCGGCCGACGGCCGTTGATCGAGCGGGGGTAGTCGTTGGCACGGGCCGCCGGACCCTCTACAATTCCGGGTTCTCGGTACGCAGGCAGCGCCGGCGCCGGTGACTGCCGCCAAACTCCCGGCATTCGGACGCAGCATGGACACCCGCAATCTTCTGACCGGCGTGTTTCTGGCCTTGGCGGTCTTCCTGGCCGGCCAACTCGTGGTGGGCTGGTTGTGGCCGCCGCCGCCTGACACGCTCCCGAGCGACCAGGTGACCGCGCCGGTCGCCCCCCCTACCGGCCCGGTTGGCGAGGCAAGAGCGGCACCGGCCGTGGACCCCGCAGCCCCCACAACCGCACCCAGCCGGGAGCTGCAATTCACGGCTGGGCCGAGCAGCGCGCTGCTAACCATGGGCGGGGGGCCGGATGACGCCCTGGAGCTGACCTTGTCGCCGCGCGGCGCCGCCGTCGAGAGCATTCGCTTGACGGCCTGGGAGGACCAGGACAAGACGCGCTACAAGTACGGCGCGACAGCCGAGCGCAGCGAGCCGTACGAGGTGGTTGCGCCGGTTCTCGGGCTGGCGGGCCGATTCGCATCGTTTGCGACGCACCAGATCCGGATCGAGGAATACAACTACTCGTGGAAGCTCAGCGACCTGACGTGGCACGTGGCCGCGGCATCCGAGGACGCCGTGACGTTCACGACCGCCCTGCGGGGCGGGGACAGCGACGCGGACGTAGTACGCCTCACCAAGACGTACGAGCTGGTGGGCGGGAAGCCACTGGTGAACCTGGCAGTGTCCCTGGAGAACGTCAGCGATCGGCCGCTGACCGTGACGCTCTTCCAGGACGCCGCGACGGGCATCCGGCGTGAAAGCCCGATGTACGAGATGCGCCGGCTGCTGGCGGCCCGGCAGACTGAGGGGCGGGTGGAGTCATCCCAGGTCGTTGACCGGGACAAGATGCGGTCGGGCAGCGGCCAGGCAGTGCCGACGTTGCTGTTCCAGGCGCGTCCGGGCGTGAGCTTCGCCTGGGCGGCGCTGGCAAACCGTTTCTTCGGCGTATTCATCCGCGCGCTGCCCCCAGAGGAGGCCAATCGCGACGTGGTCACGGTGGAGGGCACCGCGGTCGCGCCGGAAAGTGAGCTCAATGTTGGGGATATGCTGGCGCGTTTGGTGACGCGGCCGGTGGAGGTGGCCCCGCAAACGCGGGCCGACTACAAGTTTGAGATTTATGCCGGGCCGAAGGATACGAGTGTTCTGAAGGAGGTGGACCCGGAGTTCGTCGAGCAGACGGGTGTTTATTACACGCTGGCGCAGGCCGCGGACAGCCGCTGCTGCACGTTCGAGCCGCTGCCGTCAATCATGGTCGGGCTGCTGCACGGCATTCAGGTCGTCGTGCGCAACTATGGGCTGGCCATTATTGTCCTGGTGGTAATCATCCGCACGCTGCTGCACCCGCTGACGGTGTACCAGCAGAAGCAGATGTACCGCATGCAGGACGGCATGGCCCGGCTGCAGCCGAAGATGCAGGCCATCCGCGAGAAGTACGCCAACGACAAGGTGCGCCAGAATCAGGAGATCATGAAGCTGTACTCGGATGAAGGCGTCAACCCGATGGCGGGCATGGTCAGCATGCTGCCGCTATTCATACAGATGCCCATCCTGGTGGCGCTCTGGACGGGCCTCAACACGGATGTGGCTTTGCGGCACGCGCCGTTCGACGGCTTCTGGATCACCGACCTGGCGGCGCCGGACGCGCTGATCAGCTTCACCGCCCCGATCACGATCCCCATACTGGGACAGCTACCGCTGATCGGGCGCATGTTCCAGGATATACCGTCCTTCAACCTGCTGCCGCTCTTCATGGGCATCAGCATGTATCTCCAGCAGCGCTACATGCCCAAGCCGGGTATGCAGGCCAAAGGCGACGCCGCGAAACCAAACCCGCCGGCGCAACGCAAGCCGGGGCAGCTCAGCCCGGAAGACCAGCTCCGCCAGCAGCAGATGATCGGCTATATGATGACGATCATGTTCCCGCTCATGTTCTACTACATGCCGGCCGGGCTGAACCTGTACTGGATGGCGACCAACGTCTTCGGCATCGGCGAATCCCTGCTCATCCGCAAGCAGATCCGGGAGGAGAAGGAACGCCAGGAGCGTGAGGGTGTCGTGCGCCGCCCGAAGAAGAAGGGCATGGTCGGGCGGTTTCTGGCCAACATGGCCAGCCGGGCCGAGGATATCCAGCGCAAGGCCGACGAACTCACCGATAAGGACGGGCGCGGCGGGCGCCGCGCGCCCAAGCAGCCGCAGCAGAAGAAACGCTGATGCCCGCGCACGGCGCAGATCCGAACCGACCCGACTTCCTGCGGGATCTGCGCTTGCTGGCGGAAGGGGCGGCGCGCGCCGGCGGCGCGGTCGCGCGGGCCGCGTTCGGCGGCGAATTGTCGGTACGTCCCAAGGCTGACGGCAGCGAGGTCACGGACGCGGACGAGGCCGCGCAGGCCGCCGTGATCGCGTGCCTCGCTGCGCAGCGACCTGCTGACGCGCTGCTGGCCGAAGAGACGCTGGCCGGCGCGGAGCAGGCCCGGCGGCCGACTCCGGCCAACAACGTCATCTCCTGGATCATCGACCCGATCGACGGCACGCGGAACTATGTCCGCGGCGTGCCGCTATACGCCGTCTCGGTGGCCGCAATGTTCGGCGGGTTCCCGCGCGCCGGCGCGATCTACGTGCCCGACCGCGATGACATGTATTCGGCCAGTGAGCCGGAGGGCGCGCTGCTGAACGGGCAACCCATACCACCGCCGCGGCCGCTGACGGCGGCGCCCGGGCGGCCGGCCAAGCCGCTGGTCGGGATTCCCAGCTCGCTGCATGGCGCGGCGTACAATCTGATGCAGAATTGGGCCCCGCGCGTGATCGTCCGGAACCTGGGTTCGACCGCCATGCACCTGGCGATGGTGGCCGCTGGTCAACTCCAGGCGGCCCTGAGCGCGGACGGCCGGCTCTGGGACATTGCGGCCGGCTGGCTGTTGGTGAGGTGCGCGGGCGGGCGGACGACCGACCTGGCCGGCGGCGACGTGTTCCCGATTGAGCTGGCGAACTACGCCGGCGAGCCGATTCCGACCGTGGCCGGCCATGACGAAACGCTGCACGCCAAGTTGCTGGCGGGCGCCGGGGCGGCAGATTCCACGCCGCCATAATGCGGACCGGCGCCCGGTCGGCTGACCGAGCACCGGTCCATCCCTCGGAAACGCTCCCTTCGCGCTGCCGTGCGGCTCAGCATCCTCCGGTCAGCAATTGCACAAAGGGATCGATGTCAAAGGCGTTCACCGCACCGTCCTCGTTGATATCGGCCATCTCGCAACTGCAGCCCGGCTGCGGCACGCCGGTCGTCAAGCACTGCACAAACGGGTCGATGTCAAAGGCGTTAACCAGCCCGTCACAGTTCAGGTCGCCCAGCGGTCCAAGGAACTGGCAGACCTGCTCTTCAGGCCACTCCGAAGCGCTCAGCGCCGTGTCAACCGCCTGCACGCTCCAGTAGTACGTCCCCGGCGGAATCCGCAGCACCCAGTCGGTGGCCTCGTACAGATTGCCCATCAGGGGCGTGCCGTACGTACCGGAGAACACGTCGTCGCCGCCGGAGGTGCTGCCCACGCGCAGGTTGTAATACAGGCCGGACGATGGAGTTTCCGTGTCCGTGGCTCCACTCCATTGCAGCCGCAGACCACAGGGCGCCGGCGAGCACGCGAAGTTCGTCGGCGACCCCGGCAGGTCACTTACAGGCAGCCCGAGGTTGTTGTATGGGCGCGCGTACTTGTTGTTCCAGTCAGCCCCAATCAGGAACAACTCCAGGTTGCCGTCGTCGTCGATGTCCACCCACGACAACGAGCCCTCACGCACGCCAGGGAAGTCGTCCTCAACCACCGTGAAGCTCCCGCCCGTGTTGCGATAGATCTCGGTGTACAGGCCGAAGCTGTCGTAGCCACATAGCGCCAAGTCAAGAGCGCCGTCGTTGTCGAAGTCGCCCCAGGCAACCGAACTGCGGTACAGGTCGCGCAGCACGCCCAAGGCCGTGAACACGCCGGCGCCGTCATTGCGGTACACATCCGAGATCTTCAACCCCGCGCCGTTGCACCCGGTGAAGGCCAGGTCGAGGTCGCCGTCGTTGTCAAAGTCGCCCCAGGCCGTGTCCGAGAGGTTCACGCCCGGCAGGCCATGGCTGCCGGTGTTCACCAGCGTGCCGACCGGGTCATTCTCATAGAAGATTGTGCGCAGCGTGCCGGCACTGTCACTGCCGGTCACGAGCAAGTCGAGATCGCCGTCACCATCGTAGTCGGCCCATTCAGCCGAACCAGCGCACAGCGGCGTCAGCGTCTGGCTGGTGTCCCACGTGAGCACGCCCAGCGGGTGGTTCTTGTACAGCCGCGCGACCGGCACTCCGAAGGCGTCTGTGCCCTGGATATACAGGTCGAGGTCGCCGTCGTTGTCGTAGTCGCCCCAGGCGACCGAGGCACCGCTTACGGCTATCAACGGCGACGCCGCGTCCACGGTGAAAGTGCCCGTGCCGTCGTTCACGTACACGCAGGCCATGGGCGTATCGACGGACATGCTGACCGCCATGCCCGCCATAACCAGGTCGAGATCGCCGTCGTTGTCGTAGTCGCCGAGATCCAGACAATCACTGCCCACGCTCTTGATCCCAGTAAGGCTCTGGTGATGGAGGAGGTAGGAGTTGCCGTGACAGAAGGCGCAGCTCCGGTCGTTCAGGTAGACCTCCGTAATGCGGCCGGCATCACTCTGGCCGCAGTAGATCAGGTCCGGATAACCATCGTTGTTGAGGTCACCCCAGCGTGCCTCGCCCTCGATCACGCCGGGCATACGCTGCGCGGCGCCATCGTCCGTCCACTCCCACCAGATGAACTTGCGCGGGGCGTCATAGCGGTAGTACATGATCTGCCCGCGGTCTTCGCCCGCGTTCACGGCGACATGCAGCCGGCCCTGGCGATGGGCGGCAATATCAGCCCGCACCGACGAGGGACTGCCGGTCAGCGTATCAACCGCCGTCTCGCCCGTTGCGGACGTGGAGACGTACAGGCGGTGGACCGAGCTGCGCGTGTCGGTGTATACGTTGGCAGCCGTGCCGCGCCAGTAGCGGCTCGCGGCAACCTCCGGGTGCTGACCGCCGTTGCCCAGCCAACTCACGGTCGGGGGAAACGTCGCGCCCCAATCAGTGCTGTGCTTCTGACCGGGGCCGTTCGGCGCGGCGCCGGCGCAATCCACCCACACGTTGCCCTCGTAGGTAGCGATCGAGGCCCAAGCCCCAGCCGTGAACATGGTCTCCGTGTCGAGCCACTCATCCGGCAGCCCCAGCCAGCCACGCCGGTACTTGACCGTACTTCCGGCCTGCCAAATCACGTGCACGTACTCGCCGTATGTGGCCACACGCGGGTTGTTCTCTTCAACCGCAGCGCCATCAGCCGTCAAGTACTGCCCGGGCTCCCACATGGCCCCGCCATTCGGGCTCCGACGGAAGTACACGTCCGGCTGGTAGGCCGGCCACTGGTTCACCACCCAGACCACGTACACGTAGTCGCCGTACGCCGCCACGTCAGGGCTGTAGCCCTCGGTCTCGCCAGGAACGGTGAGCATTGCGGCGGGCGCGAACAGAGGCGGCTCCCAGGCGTCCGGGTCGCCGTGGTTCAGGTTGCGGCGATACCTGATGAGACTGTCTTCACTCTTCCAGACCACGTGGACGATGTTACCGGACGTCGCGACATGAGCGGCCACGCTGACGCCGGTCGTGTGCAACGTCTGTATCGGGTCCCACGTGTTGCCGCCGTCGGGGCTCCGCCGGTACTGCACGGTCGTGCCGGCGGCGTCGCGCCAGACGACGTGTACGTACTCCGGCATGACATTGTGCGTCGGTGGCCCGGAATGGACGGCCACACGCGGGTACCACCAGTCCGTGGGGCCCTCCGAAATCACGACACCTTCAGTCCAGTCTTGGGCGAGGCTCGCGCCCACCGGTCCCAGCACGAGTAGCGCCAGGATCAGAACCGGCATACAGGCCGGCCACGCGCGAGCCGGCGGCCCAAACGCTCGCGAAGCACGGGACAATAGGCATAAGCTACTGGTGTGCAACATGTTACACCTCCTTCGGCAAAGGGCGTCACAGCCTGATCCGGTTCACAGCGGCCGAAGATCCGCCAAAAGCGCTTGACCGGCCCATCCATGCCATGACGCCGCCTCCAGTTCGACCAGGGCCACGCGGCCCACACCGGTTGAATCGTCGGCGCGGCGCACGGATGACGCGCTTTCTGGCGGTTTGTCAGTCACGGCCGACGAAAGGTCGTTATGGCTGGGAAGTGGCGCCCGCTCCGAAGATGGTGTTGAGGCGCCAACTGGCGAGTTCGTATTCGTTCATGGGGCTCAGCATGGCGGCGGTGGGATCGATCTGAAGGTCCGTGTCCACGCAGCGCTGGAACCACATCCGGGCCGCATCCATCTGGCCCGCCGCGAGGCTCGCCTCGGCCGCGTAGTAATAGGCCTCGCAGCGATGCTCCGTGTCTTTGGGTGCTGCCTCGATCAGTCCATCGGGCGACAGTTCACCCGCCAGGCAGCGGTAGACGTGCTGCAACCAGGGGTTTTCCACCTCGCGGCTGGCCCGTTCCAGGACGGCGCTCGCCTCGTCCGGCTGCCCGCGCTCGCGCAGCATTAATGCCAGGCGCGCATCCGAGTAGAACGGCCGGCCGAAGCGCAGGCGGAACTCCCGGCAGTCGGCAATGGCCTCATCCGTGCGGCCCAGAATCCACAGTGGCACGGCCCGCTGGTAGAAGAACCACGGGTCATGGGGGCGCTCAGGAGAATGGTCCAGCAGGAACGTGTAATCCGCACAGGCCCGCTCATACTCCCCGAGCCGGCGATAAGTGTGGGCGCGATACAGCCGTGCCAGCGACGCCCGCGCGCCGCGGTCGATCAGGCGCTCAAACTGGCTGATGGCCGCGTGCAAGTGGCCGTGGCTGGCCAAAACGAACCCCTTGTGAATCGTCCACTCCTCGACGTCCCGTCCGAGCGTCATGAGGCGATCGGCGCCGGCCAGCGTTCCCTCCAGGTCGCCGGCCAGGTTGCGCAGCCAAGTCAGGCGGCACCAGGCCAGGGCATGGCTGGGATCGCGCTGTACGCATTCCTCCGCACACCGCAGCGCGTTAGCGTGGTCAAGCGTGGCCAGCGAGCGCAAATAGCACGCCTCCGCCGTGTCGGCTGCCTCCGCGGCGACGCGCTCGACCAGGGCCGCCGCCCGCGCGGCGTCGCCCGCCGCTCGGTACACCTCGGCCAGCAAGGCTCGGCTGGGCCACTGCTCCGGTCCGGCGTCGCTGAGCAGCCGCTCCAGAAACGTCATGGGCGGCGCCATTGTCTCAGAGTACAAGTACAAGGCACGCCCACAGACCAAGCGCGTTTCCTGCAGACTGGGATGCCGCTCATACAAGGCCTGCGCCCGCCAACCCTGCTCTGGCGCCCGCAGGCCGCGCTCGTCCATGCGCCGCAGGCATTCGAGGGCCGCCCAGCGTGTGCGTTCACGATCACGCTGGTACTCCCAGGCTCCCACCAGCAGCGCTGCCGCCGCGAGCAGCACCAGCGCTAGCCCGGCCGCGGCCCGCACGCGGTGCTTGCGCAGCTTCTTGCCGAGCACGTAGAGGCGACTCGGGCGGCGCGCCAGGATCGGCTCACCCACGACGTAGCGCTGCAGGTCATCCGCCAGTTCGCACATCGCAGCATAGCGCCGGTCCGGCGCCTTCTCCAGCGCCTTGAGAATCATCGTCTCCAGGTCGCTATCGACCTGCCGGGCCATGGTCGAGGGACGCAGCGGGGCCGCCTCCAGAATCCGCTCGATTATCTGTGACGGCCGCCCGCTGGTGTCAAACGGCAGGCTGCCCGTCAGCGCCTCAAACAGCATGACTCCCAGCGAATAGACGTCCGTGCGCCCGTCAATCCGCTCCGGCCGCCCCGCCGCCTGCTCCGGCGAAAGGTAGAACAGCGTCCCAACCACCTGCCCCGCACACGACACCTCCGTAGTCATGGCCGCGCCCGACTCGGAGTGGTCTATCGCCTTGGCCAAACCGAAATCGAGAATGTGCGGCTGGCCGGCGTCATCGATCAGGACGTTGGCCGGCTTGAGGTCCCGGTGAATCACGCCCTGACAGTGAGCGTATTCCAACGCGTCACAGAGCTGCGCGAACAGCCGCAAGACCCCGGGCACGTCCGGCCGCACGGTCGCCACGTACTGGTTCAGCCGCACCCCGGCCACATAGTCCATCGCGTAGTAGCGCTGCCCGCGAACCTCGCCGCTCTCAAGCACGCGTACGATGCCGGGATGCTGCAAACGGGCCGCGAGTTCCACCTCGCGCTCAAACCGCCGCCGCACCGCCGAAGACGCGAACGGCCCCGCCAGCACCACCTTCAGCGCCACGATGCGCTTGGTGGAGATCTGCCGGGCCCTGAAGACTACCCCCATCCCACCCCGCCCGATTTCCTCGATCAACTCAAACCCGGGCACGTCCGGCAAGTCCGCGGCCGCGCTGCCAGACCCGCCCGGCCCGGTGGCCAGGCCGCAGGCCTGCTCAATTAACGGCACGCCCGCCAGGTGGCGGCGCAACTGCTCGGCCACGTCCTGATGCTCGCGCGCGAACTCCTCCGGCGTCAGCGCCTCACCGGCCTGCCGGCGGTCGAAGAACTCGCCCACCAGCGCCGTGATGCGCTGATCCGCGTCGGCCCCATTCGGTGGCGTTTGCGATTTCACAGCCGCACCTCCGGCCGGGATTCCGCGGGATAGACATGGCCCGCTGCTGTCCACCATTGTACTCACTTCTGCTGAGCGGCGCGCCACGTCCGACGTGCTCGCAGCACCGCCTGGCCGGAAGCGCACCGAGTTCGGAAAACACTCGTCGCGGAGCGCCCGCGCCGTTAGGATTAGGGCCGGTAGAGAACCACGTGGCACGCAGGTCCCTGCGCCCTTCAGCACCGTCCTGTCCGATCAACCGGCCGGGTCCTGCGCTGGAGCGTCAATCGTGCCGTCCGAAGCCAGTCAGGCCGAGAGTTGGGTCGTCGCCGCCCAGGGCGGCGATCGCGTCGCGCTGGCCAAGCTGCTGGCCACTTATCACCCGCAACTCCGCGCGCACGCGGCGGCCCAGATGGACACCGCGACCCAGAGCCGCATCGCCCCGGAAGACATCCTCCAGGAGGTTTATCTAGACGTTGCCCGCGAGCTGGACCGCTTCGAGAACCGCGGTCCCGGGGCCTTTCTGGGCTGGCTCTACGCGATTCTGAACAACAAGCTGGTTGACGTCCACCGGGCCGCGCACCGCCAGCGGCGGGATATCGAACGCGAGGTACCCGCGCTCGGCCGCGACTCGGACTCCTATTGGAACCTGCTCGACGACGTCTACGCCGAAAGCGGCACGCCCAGCCGCGTCACCCGGCGGGACGAAGCGCTCGGTGCACTGGTTTCCTGCCTGGCCGGGCTTTCGGAAGCGCACCAGCAGGTGATCCGGCTGCGCTTCCTGGAGGGGCTGCCGGTTGCCGACGTGGCGCAGCGTCTGGGCCGCACCGAAGGGGCGGTCGCGGCGCTGAGTCAGCGTGCCTTGCGCGCCCTGCGTGAACAGATGGACCGGCTGGGCGAGTTCACACACGGTGACTAGCCAACCTCCAGGCGGACTGCCGGCGAGGCGGCGTGTCTGGTCATTCGTGCTCACATCGGCTAGATTACGCCTTCGTGTCCGAGGTTGACGGTCGGGCCGGTGCAGTGCGCCGGTCGGACAACGGGTCAGGGTCGGAAGGCAGCAGCCCATCCGGCTCGGTCCACGTGCATCGTCAACCTGGCCTGATCCTCGGACACATTTTTCGTTCTCGACCCGGCGCTGGGGCAAACCGCGCCGGCTGTGCTTTTTTTTAGTGGTTACCTGATTCGGGTCCCACCGTGGCATATACCGTCCTGGCCCGCAAGTACCGCAGCCGTACCTTCACGGAGGTCATCGGCCAGGAGCCGATCGCCACCACGCTGGTCAACGCCATCAAGACCGGCCGCATCCACCACGGGTACCTGTTCACCGGCACGCGCGGCGTCGGCAAGACCAGCATGGCGCGGATCCTGGCCAAGGCCCTCAATTGCCTGAACGCCGACGGCCCAACCACGACGCCCTGCTGCGAGTGCGACGCCTGCGTGGCAATTGCCGAGGGCCAGGACATCGACGTGGTGGAAATCGACGCGGCCAGCAACACCGGCGTGGACAACATCCGCGAGTTGCGCAGCAACACGGCCTACCGGCCGGCCCGGGCCCGCTTCAAGGTTTACATCATCGACGAAGTCCACATGCTCTCGACCGGCGCGTTCAACGCGCTGCTCAAGACGCTGGAAGAGCCGCCCGGACACGTCAAGTTCATCCTGGCCACCACCGAGATTCAGAAGGTCCCCGCGACGATCCAGAGCCGCTGCCAGCGCTTCAACTTCCGCAACATCGGCCCGGAGGCCATCACTGACCGCCTGGCCCAGATCGTCAAGGACGAAGGCGCTACGGCCGAGGCGGCCGCGCTGCGCCGCGTGGCGCGCCTGGCCAACGGCTCGATGCGCGACGCCCTGAGCGTGCTGGATCAACTGCTGTCGGTCGCGCCTGAGTGCGTGACGGCCGCCGTCCTGGATGAGATCCTGCCGCCGGCCCAGGACGAGCAGGTCTTGGGCCTGATCCGGCATGCGGCCGCCGGCGATGCCGCGGCGGTCCTGGCCGCGGTTGACGCGCTTCTGGCGCAGGGACGCGGGCTGGACGTCTTCTGCCACGACATGATCGAGACGGTCCGCAACCTGATGCTGGTGCGGGCATGCGGCCCGGACGCCCCGATGGTAGACCTGCCCGCCGGTAGCCGTGACGACTACGTCAACCTGAGCCGCGAGTTCGAGCTGTCGCAGTACGTCCAGATGATCGCGATGCTCGAGGAACTGCGGCGTACGGTGCGCTTCAGCGGCGCCGGGCGGGCGCTGACGGATGCGCTAATGGTGCGCCTGGCCCATATGCGTCAGTGGGCGCCAATCGAGGAGCTTCTGGCGGAGATATCGCCGGAAGAAGCTGGGTCGGACGAAAAAAAAAAGCCCACGGTCCGGCCGGCGGCCGTAGCCGCCGAGCATGAGCGCCGCCCGCCCGCGCAGCCTCCCCCTCCGCCGCGGGTGGCTAAACCGCTCACGGACCAGCCAATCGAGGACAGTGTCTATGGGGCGGAGCCGCCGCCGGTGGTTCCGGAAGACTATGTGCCGTCTGAGGCCCTGCCGACGGCGCCGCCGCGCGTACCGGCCGGCCCGTCCCTTTCCAGCGGGGACCGGGCCCGCATCATGCAGGACCCGGTAGTCAGGCAGGTGCTGGATCTGTTTGACGGTGAACTCGTGTACGTGGATCGGCGGCCCGCTGAGCCGGCCTGTGAACCTTCGGAGTAACCCATGTTCGGAAACCTCGGACAGCTCACGCAGTTGCTGAAGAACGCCGGCCAACTCAAGCAGAACATGGCCGACATGCAGGCGCGGCTCGCGGCGGCGCGGCATGACGGCGACGCCGGCGGCGGCCAGGTGAAGGCGACTGTCGATGGCAAAGGCGAACTGATTACTCTCAAGATTGACCCCATCCTGGTTAAGGACGGCGACGTCGAGTTGCTGGAAGACCTCGTCTGTGCGGCGATACGCGATGCTGTTTCACGCAGCCGCGTGGCGGCCCAGCAGGAGATGCAGGCGGCGATGGGCGGGATGAATCTCCCCGGGATGATGGACATGCTGGGCGGCGGGCCGGCCGCTCCGTAATGACGGCGTGCCGGCGGCGCGGCACGGCATGTCTGCGGCGTCAACTTCGGCGAGGCTGAGGGTATGGGCGAGGCACCTCTTACCGGTCCGCTTCAGCGGCTGATTGACGAGCTCAAGCGGCTGCCCGGGATCGGGGCGCGCTCAGCCGAGCGCATCGCGTTCCACCTGCTGAAGTCTTCACGCGACGAAGCTATGGGTCTGGCCAACGCGATCATAGCCACCAAGGACCACGTGCGGCCGTGCGCGCGCTGCTTCAACCTTGCTGAGCACGACTTGTGCCACATCTGCGCCGACCCGCGCCGCGAGCAGTCGCAGGTAGTGGTCGTCGAGCAGCCCAAGGACCTGCTGGGCCTGGAAGCCACCGGCCTGATCACGGGCGTCTACCACGTTCTGATGGGTCACATTGCCCCGCTGGAAGGCGTCGAGCCGGATGACCTGACCATCAGCGCATTGATTGCACGCATCAAAGCCGGCAGCATTCGCGAAGTTGTCCTGGCCACCAATCCCACGCTGGAAGGCGACGCGACCGCCCTGCACATCACCAGCCTGCTGGCCGACCTGGACGTAACGGTCACGCGGCTGGCGCGCGGGCTGGCCCCCGGCTCGCAGATTGAGTACGCCAACCGCTCGATGCTCGAAGAAGCGTTTCGCGGGCGCAAACAGATGTGATCGCGCTGGGCGCGAAAGTGGCCGATTGGCAACCCCGAGTGTGGACGATCAGCCTTCGATCTGCCCCAGCGCCTTGTCGATGGCAGCCTTAATCTGCTCCTGGCGTCCAGTGCCGGTGGAGGCGTAGATGATCGTGCCGTCGGGCCCGATGACGTAGTAAGTCGGCAGCCGCATGGCCCGGTACTTGCGGGCGGCGCGATCACCGTCGAGCAACAGGCCGTAGCCGAAGCCGGCCGACCGCATGAATTCCGCAGGATCCAACCGTTCCATGGTGCTGACGCCGTAGACGGCCACGGGTTTGCCGCTGTACTGCTCGTGGATCTGCTGCATGGCCGGCATGCCGGCGATGCAGGGGCGGCACCAAGTGGCCCAGAAGTCGAGGACGACCACCTTGCCACGCAGGTCCTGGAGCGCGACGGACTCGCCCGTTGGGGTCTTCAAGGTCCAATCCGGCGCCACCGAGCCGACCGCGAGGAGGGTATCCGATCCGGCGGCGCGCTGCTGCACGGCGCGGTTCAAGGAGCGCAGGTCGCGCAGCTCATAGTCTTGCGGCACGTGGAGGCTGAATAACTCATCGCTGACGTTGGGGCTGGGATTCATGCGCGTCAGTGCGAGCGTGACCTTGCCGCCGCCAACCTCCTCCGACAGGACACGCTGCATGCGGCGCGGCAGGCCGTCTTCCTGGCCGAAATACCAGCGGACGCGGACCTTTCCGGCACTGATGACGGCCTCGATGACGTCGCAGGGGACTTCATCAACGGTCTCAGTTCCGACGTAGGTGAGGTCCTGGCTGAGCAATTCCTGCTTGTAGGGCGAGTCCGAGATCAGGTCCCAGAGGAACAAGCCGCCCCATGCGGCCAGGAGAGAATTGGCCGCATGGCCGGTGTTCTGGAGGTACTGCTTCTTGTCGTGATATATGACACCGACGGACTCGCCGTCGGAGACGACCTCCACACCGATCTGGGCACTGCCGTCGGTCTCCACGGACCACGTGTTGGCGCGCAATCTGGGCAGTTTGCGCCCGGAGCGCGCCAGTGCAATCCAGCCGGCCTGGTCTGGAAGCATGGCAGCCACCGCGCCCTCGGCGCGGAAGTCGGCTTCGTACGTGGCGGCTTCCAGCGCCTTGGCGGTCGTGGCCGCCTTCTCCAGAGTCGCCCGGGCGTCGGGCGTTTCAGCCTGCGCCGGAGCAGCAAACGCGACCACGAGCAGAAGCGCGGCAATAGACTGCAATCTCATTCTGTCCTCCTGTCAGGCCACATCGGGCTGCCAGCCGACCGCCGACCCAGCCCGGCAACCAAAAATTCTATCATCGCCACAGCGGCGCGTGCGTGCAAGGCCGGCGCTCCTGCGCCCGCTAGCCACTCCAAGCCGCCGTTGACGAATCGCCCGGCGCTGGCGATAGTACTCGCCAGGGGCAGCGCCCGGGCAGTTCGCGGGCGGGCGCAGCCCCCAGGCTTGGCCGCACACCCGCGAGTGCGTCACATAGAGTTAGGACACGCAACATGATCAAACGTTCGTGGAACAAGTGGGCCGCCCTGCTGGTCGGCAGCGGCTTGCTGCTGCAAACGCCGGCCTGTACCGAAACCGCTACCGTCATATCAACGGTCGCGCAGGTGATCAGCGCCGGCGGCGTGTTGTACATCGTCAGCCGAATCATGCAGTAGCGGGGCGTGGCGGACTTCGGCTTTCGCGCGATTTACGTCCCATGATTTACCGGAACCGGCCGTTATCGGGCCGGCCGTCGGGTGTCGCATGCCCCAATCGGTGGCCAATCCGACGATCCTGGCTTGTCGCTCGGCCAGTTACCGGCCCCACGAGGCGTTGGCGTACGCGCACCTCTCCGGGCTGTTAGTGCGGCACGTTGAGATCCCGGTGCCTGCGACCGATAAGATCGGAGCTTGCGCTGCGGAATTAGCCCGGTTCGGCCTCACGGCCACCAGCCTGCATGGTGAGTGCGATCTCTCTCGGCCCGACGTGGCCGACCAAGTCGCCGGCCAGATGCCCGCATTCGAGGCTCTGGGGGCGCGCATAATGTTCGTTTCCGTCCGGGCCGACGACACGCCGGTTGAGGTGGCTTATGAGCGCCTGCGGGCGGCGGGCGAGGTAGCGGCCAGGCATGGGGTCGTGATCGCCCTGGAAACCCATCCCGACCTCGTCACCAATGGCCGCGTCGCCATTCAGACAATGCAGGGCGTAAACCACCCGCACGTCCGGATTAATTTCGACACCGCCAACGTGTATTTCTACAACCGGGACGTTGATGCCGTGGAAGAGCTGCGGCATGCTCTCCCCTACGTCGCTGCCTGCCACCTGAAGGACACCGACGGCGGCTACCGGCACTGGCACTTTCCGGCGTTGGGGCGGGGTATCGTAGACTTCCGCGCCATCTTCTCGCTGCTGGACGCGGCGTCGTTCGCCGGTCCGTGCACGCTCGAGATCGAGGGAATCGAGGGGGAGGACCGGACCGAGCGGCTGGTCTGCGACCGCGTGGCGGAATCCGTTGGTTACCTGCGGGGCCTGGGGCGAATCTGACCGGCCGGAACTGCAAGCAGTCGCCGGTCCGGCCGATATTTCCAGTGTAAGACTGGCGCGCGGCGACCGGTGCAGGTCGTGTCGCCGCTCGCCGCATAAACGTTTCTTTTTGCCCGCCGGCGCCGATATGATGGGTGTGTTTCGCAGAATGGAAGCAAGATGCCGTACCGCAACCTCAGCCTGGACCAGCTCGCCCGCCACCTCGGGATGGATGCGCGCCTGGTGCGGCGCTGGGCGGAGCGCGGCCGGCTGCCGGGTGCGATGGTCCAGGGTGAATGGCGCTTCAACCGCGCGCAATTGCTGGATTGGCTGCAGCGCGAGATCCACAGCCTGGACCAGGAACACATCAGCAACCTCGAGCGGGCAATGTCGGATGGCAGCGACGACCAGGTGCTGGGGGAGCTCCTGTCGCAAGAGGCCATCGACATGCAGCTTCCGGCGCGCTCGCGTGCCTCGGTCCTGAGCGAGCTCGTGCGGCTAGCGGAACGCACCGGGCTGGTCTATGACGCGGAGACACTGCTGGCGTCCGTCGTGGACCGCGAGAACCTGCACTCGACCGCCCTGCCGGGCGGGCTCGCCATTCCGCACCCGCGGCGTCCGCTGCCGTACGCCACCGCCGAACCGATGGTCTGCCTGGCAAGGGTGCCGGCCGGCATTCCGTTCGGCGCGCCGGATGGTCGGCTAACGGACCTGTTCTTCCTGGTGTGCAGCCACGAGGAACGGCAACACCTCTGTGTGCTGGCGCGGCTGGCACTGATGCTTACGACCAACCTACCCGCCGCCCTGCGTGAAGCGGAGTCCTCCGAGCAGGCCCTGGCCCTGATGCTGACCAGCGAGCTGGGCGTCGTTTCGCGCCGTTAAGCACCCCCCTGCCGGGCCGGTCCGAAGCCGAGTTGTGTAACGGCGCCGGCTGGAATACGCTGCCGCTAGAAGACACGGCCACAAAACGGCAAGGGTCTGGCATGTCCGTACCCAACAGCACCGACATGGCGCGGCCGGCAGCGGCCGGGAAGCCCGCACAGGATGCACTGCGGCGGCGGTTGCTCGCACAGATTGGCGTCCTGCCGCTGGTCGTGGCGCTACTGCTCGGCATGCTGGGCGGACTGGGGCTCTTTACGTTCGGCTACGGCCAGGGGCTGTCGTACTTATCCGATGATCCGGCGGCGTGCGCCAACTGCCACGTGATGCAGGACCACTACGACTCCTGGCAGGCCTCGTCGCACCGGCACGTTGCCGTGTGCAACGACTGCCACCTCTCGAATCACGCGATCGGGAGGTGGGTCGTGAAGGCCGACAACGGCTTCTTCCATTCACTGGCCTTCACGACGGGTGATTTCCCCGAGCCGATTCGCATCAAGCCGCGAAACCAGGTCGTCGCGCAGAACGCGTGCATCGCCTGCCACGGCGAGTTCGTCAATGAGATGCTGCCCATACAGCCGGGCGGGGACATGCTGCGTTGCGTGCATTGCCATAGCGACGTGGGGCACGCTCACCGGCCGTAGGCGCCGCCGACCAGATACGGTCTTCCAGGCACGGAGAACCGCGATGAGTGAACTAAGAAACACGAGAAAGACATCCGCTGATGCCGGCAACACGGCAGGTCGGCGGCCGCTGCTGCTCGTAACGGTGCTGCTCGTGGCAGCGCTCGCGACGGTGGCGGTGACGTTCACGCTCGTCACGATGGTCGAGCACAAGCAGGATGCGCGAACGCCGTTCCTGCCTTTGATCGAGCTGAACGAGGTCAGCGTCGATCCGGCGCTGTGGAAGATCAACTGGCCGCACCACTTCGAGCAGTACCGGGCGACGGCGGGCAACGAGTTCTACGGCGGGTCGTCGGCCATGCCGCAAAGCAAGCTCGATCAAAGCCCGTGGCTCAAACGCTTGTACGCCGGCTACGCGTTCAGCATCGATTACCGGGAAGCGCGCGGGCACGCTTACATGCTCTACGACCAGGTCGTAACCGAGCGGGTAAACAAGCGTCCGCAGGCCGGCGCGTGTCTGCACTGCCACGCCTCAACGACCGTGCTGTATCGCCAGGCCGGACTTCAGGCGCTGGGCCGGCCGCACGACGAGGCCGCGCTGGCGGCGGAATTCAACATGCCGGCGGTAATCCGCGGTTTCCAGGAGCTGAGCCGCAAGCCGTACTTCGAGGTCCTCGAACTGCTGACGCACGTGCCGGACGGTACCGGACCGGACAGCCCGTTGATCTTTGACGCGCCGCCGGTGGGCGGATTCCAGCCGGAGCGGATGCCCGAGGGCGACTTCGCGATGAGCCAGGCGCACCCGGTCAGTTGCATCGACTGTCACGACCCACGGACGATGGCGGTGCGGATCACGCGGCCCGGCTTCATGCTCGGCATCGCCGCCCTGGCCGCCAGCGCTGAGCCCGTGCCGCACATGCCCAGCGTCGAGCGTTGGCGGCGCGGCGACCGCAAGCAACCCTACGACCCGAACGCGCTGGCCACCCGGCAGGAGATGCGTTCGTTCGTGTGCGGCCAGTGTCACGTGGAGTATTACTGCGCAGCCGAGGACACGCTGACCTTCCCGTGGAGCCACGGACTCAAGGTCGAGCAGTTGGAGCGCGTCTGGGAAGAGCACGTCTTTCCGAGCGGCACGCCCTTCCAGGACTTCAAGCACGGCGAAACGGGCGCGCGCATGTTCAAGGCGCAGCATCCGGAGTTCGAGCTGTGGAGCCAGGGTGTGCACGCGCGCGCGGGCGTCAGTTGCGCGGACTGCCACATGCCCTATGAGCGCGTCGGCGCCATGAAGCTCAGCAACCACACGGTGCGCAGTCCGCTGGAGAATCTCCGCAGCGCCTGCCAGACATGCCATAACGTTACGGAGCAGGAGCTGCACAGCCGCGTGCTGGAGATTCAGGGTCGCACCGTCGCGCTTAAGGAACGCGCGGCGACGGCGATGACGGATATGCTTGACGCGATTCTGGAAGCCACGGCCGCCGGCGCGGACGCGGAGACACTCGCGGAGGTATTCGTTCTGCAGCGCCGCTCGATGTGGCGGCTGGACTACATCGTCAGCGAGAACTCCAAGGGCTTTCACGCGCCGCAGGAGGCCGCACGCATCCTGGCCGAATCGATCGACTACAGCCGGCGCGCCCAGGCGCTGGCGCTGCGTCTGCGCGCGCCCGAGGCCCCGGACACCGGCGACCTGCCAGTGACTCCCATCCGCGGCGTCACGGACAAATGAGTTGTGTCGCCACACGCTTCCGGACCGCGCGCCGCGCTTCCTGCCGGAAAAGACCCGGCACTGGCATGCGATACACGGCTATCCGACCGGTCCGGTGCACGTGGCGCCGGAGACAACCAAGGTCGCGCGTTGCAGATCATTGAGGTAGTCGCCGGTCTGCTAGTCATCCTCGTGGGGCTGGCATCCCGGCGGTGCCGCGAGGCTCAACCAATCGCCCGAATGTGCGGGACCGCACATGACAGCGGCGTCCACCCTTGCCGGTAGGTGGACGCCGTACCTCATAACAGCCGCTCTTCCGCAGCCGTATGCCTACTTCTCGCCGCGTAGCGTTTCCACGCGCAGGTCGCCGTAGATCACGCGAACCTGGCCGTCAGCCAGTCGCCACCGCACGAGCACTGCGTCAGAGTCAGCGTCGGTCACGCGGTCGCCGAAGTACTCCGGCTCATGTCCCTCCTTGATGAGCTTGCGGTAGTACATGCAGCCGCCGGCGATCTCCAGGCCAAGCTGCGTGACCCCTGCCATGCCCAGCTCGTCAAACTTGGCCAGGGCCGCGGGGGTCAGGAGCGAATGGATCTCCGCCAGCGTGGACACGCCGTCCAGGGACGTGGGGTAGCGTCCGCCGCTCACGTCGCGAATCCGCTGCAGGGCGTTGAGCAGCGCGTCCTCGGTAGGTCGGGTCAGTCGGGCGTCGATCTTCGTGAAGTGCGCCGGAATGTCCGGCTCAAACAAACGCGGCTCCAGCGGAACATCCCATTCGAACTGATCGTAGACCATCTTCAGCGGGGCGTCCTGCGTGGGGATTGGCGTGCTGAGCATCATCCTGGCCGGCCGGCGGGTCTGCTCATCCACCCACAGCTCGGCGTATGCCGACGCTTCGCCACCCTGCTTCGGCGGCGCGAATCCCAGCTTCGCGCCGGGAATGCGGTAACCGATGGCGACCCGGCCGTCGATGTTCTGCGGACCCAGTTCCGTCGCGTCATGGTCGGTGAGTTCCCGCAGGGCCTCGACGAACGCGCTCGGGCTCTGCTCGGTTACGTCCAAGCCCGCCAACTCACTGACGTCCAGCTCCATCCAGGTCTGCGTCACCGGCTGGACCAGGATTAGCGGCTCGCCGGCGCGGGCATAATGCTGCGCCACGAGCATGCCGTTAACGTGCATGTCGGAGCGGGCGCCGTGCTCCTCAGAGATTCGCAGCGTGCCCGCGCCGGAGATCTTCACGCCGTGCATTTCGAGCGATTCCGGCAACGTTATGCGACAGACTATGGTCTGAGCTTGTTTGATATGCGCCAAGGCCGCGGCGAAGGCACTGCGCTGTGCTCCGGGTGAGAGCAGCATGATGAGCGCCGCCACGATGCAGGCCGCCGGCACCAGCACGGCCGCCGCCCGGCGTGTCGCCGTCTTGTTCATACTCATTACGGTGTCTCCCAGGCGGTGCCAGCCAAGCACGAGTCGCACCATTCCGGTAGAGCGGGGCAACTCGGCCGGCAGGGCCGCCAGCAGTTGTTCACGCAACTGGTCGTGCTCGCGATCGAACGTCTCGTACACGCGGACGCGGTCGGCGTGGTCCCGGCGGGCCGCGGCGAGAGCTTCCCGGCAGCCGGCGCACGTGTGGGCGTGCGCCAGCATCCGCTCGCTCTGCTCATCCTCAAGCAGCCCTATCGCCAGCATGTCCCAATCATTTGCCGACCGGCAGTTCACCGGGACACCTCCTGCCTCTGCGCCACGCGCCGCAGGCGTTCACACGCGGATGCCAGTGCGCGATAGAATCCTGATCTTGACAGGCCCAGCACCTTGCGGGCCTCCTCGGCGTCACGCTCTTGCAGATAAAAGGCGTGCAGGGCAAGACGCTCCTTCTCCGTCAGCCCGGCGGCTGACGCTGCTTCCGGTCTTGTCAGCCCGGCGATCTGATCGCGCAGGTCAACCAGCCGCTGCTCCGGCGACGCGGCCGCTACCGGCGCGTGCTGCTGCTGAGCGGTCAGCTCTGCCAGGCCACGCCTCACGACCCTTCGCGCGGCGCCACTCCCGGCACACGTGCCGGGTGATTCCGATGAGCCAGAACGTGAAGCGATCCGGGTCGTGCAGCCGCCCCAGGTTCTTATAGGCCCTCATGAAGGCCTCTTGCGCCAGGTCGGCCGCGGTCTGGAGGCGGCGGGTCTCGTCATAACAGATCGCCCGCACCAGCCTGGCGCGCCGGTCGTACAACTCCGCGAACGCGGCCCGATCGCCGTTTAGCACACCGCGGACCAGGGTTCCGTCGCTCGCCGGCACAGGGCAGCCTCCAGTCAGGTTGATGGCCATCTCGTCGTACTAGTGGCCCCGGCGCGCTGTTTGTCCAGTGGAAAATTCGGATTCCCCCAGCGCGCAACCCGACCCTTCTCCAGCCACTGACCGAGAATGACGCCCGCGCCGCCGGACGTCGACTTCCCCGTTCAGCAGCGAGCGGTATAATCGCTGTCGCATGTCCGCTATTCTCGCAAACGGAGGCTGATGATGGCTGAGCAGCTAATCGGGAGAGTAACGCACTACTTCGGGAAGGCGGGGGTGGCGGCGATCGAGATCAGCGCCGGCGAGCTCCATGTTGGCGACACGATCCACGTCAAAGGCCACACCACTGATTTCGCGCAAACGGTTGACTCGATACAGATCGACCGTCAACCCGTCGAGGTCGCCAAGGTCGGCGACGCAATTGGCATCCGCGTGCCGGAGCACGCCCGCGAACACGACGACGTGTACAAGGTGCTGCCCGATTAGCCAGCCGCGTTGACCCGTGATCGCGACGTGACTGGGCCGGCGCGCTGTCGCAGCCAGCCGTGCACCACCGTGGACGAAGACCGCCTTGCCCGTCCCGCAGAGGCTAGCGCTGCTCCGGTGGCAGCGGCTGGAAGCACACCGCACAGCGCGGCTCGTACTCCGCCGGCCCCCCCACCATGTTCGCATCCCGCACCGGGACCATGCGCTGCGAATATCGCGCCGGCCGCCCGCACACGCGGCACGGCACATGCAACACTTCGACCGCGTCTGCCAGCTCCTTCAACTCGGGCAGCGGGGTGAACGGGTGCCCCCAGGCGTCGTGATCGATTCCGGCGACGATCACCTGTTGGCCGCCGTCGCGGAGCGTCGTGCACACGGCGATCAGCGCGACGCCGAAGAACTGGGCTTCGTCGATGCCGATCACGTCGCACGCCGCCGAGCGCTGCACAATCTCGCCGGCGTCGCCGACGGCGACGGCTTCGTGGCGCCGGCCGTCGTGCGTGGCGAGGTGACAAGAGTCGTAGCGGGTATCGAGCACGTGCTTGAATGCCGTGGTCCGCAGCCCGCGGCTGGACGCCGCCGCCAGCCGTTCAATCAGCCGGGCCGTCTTGCCGGAAAACATGCAGCCGCAGACGACCTCGATCCGTCCGGCCATTCGCTAGCCCGCCCGCGCGGCGCGCAGCCGCTTCACTGCCGCCGCAAGTCGTGCCACGCGCTCGGCGTCCAATTCGTTCGACCACAGCCCCGCCACCTTCAGATATGACCCTACGATGAATACGTCGGCGTGCGACCAGAGCGCCGGCAGATTCTCGGGCGTCACGCCGGAGCCAACGCAGACCGGCACGCCCATTGCCGACCGCACCGCGGCCAAGTCCTCCGCGGCCGTTGGCTGCCCGGTCGCGCGGCCGGTCACGACCACGGCGTCGGCACCAAAGAACCCGGCGGTCTGGGCCGCCTCGGCCAGTGGAATGTCCGCCGTGATGGCGTGGCTGGAGTGCTTCTTCTTGATATCCGCCATGATCGCGATGCCGTCGGCGCCGATCTGCCGGCGATAGCGCAACAGCGGCCCGGCTTCCGCATCAGCCATCAGACCCTCGTCCGCCACGTGCGCGTACGCGAAGTTCTCAACGCGAACGAACTGCGCCCCGCAGGCCTGCGCCACCGCCAGCGCGGCGCGGTTGGCCGCCGCGAGTATTTGCACGCCGAGGGGCAGCGGGCCGGCGCAGCGAACGGCCAGCCCCACTGCGGTCATGGCGGCGATGATTTCCGGGCCGACCTCCCCTTTCAGATAAGGCACGTCGTGCATGTTCTCGATCAGCAGACCGTCGCAGCCGGCCTCCGTCAGCACCCGGGCTTCACGGACGGCCTGTTCCACCACTGCCGCAAGCGGCCCGGTCCAGCGCGGCGTGCCCGGCAGCGGGCGAACGTGGATCATGGCTACAAGGGCCTTCTGCTTTCCAAACAAGTGCTGCACGAGCATCGTTCACCCTCGAGCCCGCGCCGCCCCGGGCAACCGGTGGCCGCGCATGTCAGCGCGGGCGTATCGTGGCAGCCTAATACGCCGGTCCGGGACCGCAAGTGCGATTGGAGCGTTGCGGAGTGGTAACGCCCGTCAACGTGGTCCGATAACCGCGAAGGCCATGGGCAGGAACGAACATTGGGCCGTGGGCTGGCCGAAGAATCTCTCGTAGCCGCACTGTGTCTCGCCGTTGCACGGTCCGTCCGGTTTGGCGACAATCCGTCGCCGCTGCAATTGCGCGGCGGATCAGCCGTATAAGGAATGGATGGGAGCTGCGCCCGGCCAGCAGTGCTTGCAGCTAAGTAACTCTTTTGACAGAGGTTACGCAACAATGCCTATCGGCGAATCGCTGATCGCGCGGGGTCTAATAGATGAGGAGCAGCTTGAGCAGGCCAAGCAGGAGCGGAGTTCGCCGTCGGAGCGTCTTGATCACGTTCTCGTGCGTTTGGGGATGGTGCGTGAACGCGACGTTTTACAGGCCTTTGGGGAGGAGCTTTCGATCCCGTTTGCAGAGCTCGATGAAGCCGACGTGGATAAGACGCTACTGCAAGCGGTGCCAAGCCGGCTGGTGCACAAGTACGGCGTGATTCCCATCAGCCGCAACGGGCGCGGCATCCGCGTAGCGACGTCCGACCCGTACAACGTCTACGCGCTGGATGAGCTGCGCGTCTGCATCAACATGCCGGTTGAGCCAGTGTTGGCGACGAGCGCCACGATTCACAAGCTGATCAAGTCGTTCTATGGCGTGGGCGGCGACGTTATCACCACGCTGGTGCGCGAAAGCGGCGACCTGGAAGTAATCGACGAGCAGAAGATCGACTCGGCCGACCTGGACGTGCAGATGGCCCAGGAGGCCTCGGTCGTCAAGCTCGTGAACGAGATTCTGCTGGAGGCCATTGACCAGCGTTGCAGCGACATCCACTTCGAGCCGTTCGAGCGTGAATTCGTGGTGCGCTATCGCGTGGACGGCGTGCTGCACGTGGCCAACGTCCCGATCGAGATCAACCGCTTCCGCAACGCCATCATCAGCCGCATCAAGATCCTGTCGAACCTCAACATCGCCGAACGCCGCATGCCGCAGGACGGCGGCTTCAAGATTCGGGCCCACGGTCGTGAGATCGACCTGCGTGTCAGCGTCGTGCCCATGGCGTTTGGCGAAGGCATCGTGCTGCGTATCCTGGACCGCACGGCCGTGCAACTCAACCTGGAAAGCCTGGGCATGGACGGCGCCAACCTGGAGAAGTTCAACCGGCTGATCCGCCAGCCGCACGGCATCGTCCTCGTCACCGGGCCGACCGGCTCGGGCAAGACGACGACGCTGTACGCCGCCCTGACGAACATCGTCAGCCCGGAGATCAAGATCCTCACGATCGAGGACCCGGTCGAGTACTACCTGGACGGCATCAACCAGACGCAGATTCTGCCGAAGATCGGTCTGACGTTCGCGCGGGCGCTACGCAGCTTCCTGCGGCACGACCCGGACGTCATCCTGGTGGGCGAGATTCGTGACCTGGAGACCGCCGAGGTAGCCATCAACGCGTCGCTAACCGGCCACCTGGTATTCAGCACGCTGCACACGAACGACGCGGTGACGGCCGCGACCCGACTGCTGGACATGGGCGTGGAGCCGTTCCTGGTGTCGAGCTCGATCGAGGCGGTGCTGGCGCAGCGATTGGTCCGTACGATCTGCAAGGAATGCAAGGAGCAGTGGGCGCCGGATAGCCCCAGCCACATGCCGCCGGACTTTGGCTACCAGAAGGGGGAACCGCTGTTCCGAGGCAAGGGCTGCCGCGACTGCCACAACACGGGGTATGCCGGGCGTCGCGCGTTGTACGAGATTCTGGTCATGTCCGACAACCTGCGTGACATGGTGAATCAGCGGCGCACGGCCATGGAGATTTTGGCCGCGGCTCGCAAGGAAGGCCTCAAGCTGATGCGTGAGTCCGGCTGGGACCTCTGCCGGCAGGGCCTGACCACGCCGCAGGAAGTCCTGCGCGTCTCGAAGGGTTAACCACACCATCGCAAGCAAACCGGGCGGCGGCGGTGAGGCCGTGGGTGCGCGCTCTGGATGGACCGGGCGCCGCGTGAACGCAGCCAGCCGGTCGCGGGGGTTCAGGAGCCGTTGGAGCGGTGTCGGCCGCTGATGGCGTACTCGGTGGCGCGCACTTCGCGCAGCACGGTGACCTTGATCTCACCCGGGAAGGTCTGCATCTCATCTTCGATCTTGTGGGCCACATCGCGGGCCAGCTTGAGGGCCGCGCCGTCGTTGATGCTCTGGGCATCCACGATGACGCGGACTTCGCGGCCGGCCTCAATCGCGTAGGCGAGGTCGACGCCGGTGAAGGACGTGGCGATCTTCTCGAGATCCTGCAAGCGCTTAATGTAGCGTTCGAGCGACTCGCGCCGGCCGCCTGGTCGGGCGGCGCTGATGGCATCCGCGGCCGAGACCAGCGGCGTGTAGGGATGCGTGGCGGGCACGTCCCCGTGGTGCCCGAGAATGGCGTTGAGCACCGCGGGCGGCTCATTGAAACGGCGAGCGAATTCGTAGCCGGTCTTGGTGTGGGCGCCCTCGTGCTCCTGGTCGAGGGCCTTGCCGATGTCGTGCAGCAAGGCGCAGCGCCGCGCCAGGCTGCCGTCGAGTCCCAACTCGTCGGCCATCATCCCGCACAGGAAGGCGACCTCGACGCTGTGGCGCAACACGTTCTGCCCGTAGCTCGTGCGGTATTGCAGGCGTCCCAATGTGTCGATTAGCTTGCGATGCACGCCCTGAACATTAAGCTCGCTGACGGCGGCCTTCCCCGCTTCCGTGATGCGCTCGTCGATCTCCTTAGTGACCACGCTGACGATCTCCTCGATGCGCGTCGGGTGAATGCGGCCGTCGCGGATGAGGCGGTCGAGGGACTCGCGGGCCACCTCCTTGCGGACCGGGTCCATGCAGGAGACGCTGACAATGCCGGGGGTGTCGTCGACGATCACGGTCGCGCCGGTGACTTTCTCGAAGGCGCGGATGTTGCGGCCCTCGCGCCCGATAATGCGACCCTTCATGTCATCAGAGGCCACATCGACCGTGGCGACGGTGGTTTCACAGGTGTGCTCGGCGGCGTAGCGCTGGATGGCCGAGATGGTGATATAGCGGGCCTTCTCGCGCGCGTTCTCCTCGGCGTGCGTGATGATGCGATCGACGAGTTCGCCGGCGTCGCGCTCCACGTCCTGCTCGATGCGCTGCAGACAGAGCTGCCGGGCCTGTTCGGGCGTCAGTCGCGCGATTCGCAGCAATTCATTGCGCTGCTGCGTCACCAGCTCTTCGAGCTGCGCGGCTTTATGCCGGACGCCCTCCTCGCGCTCCGCGATGCCCTGCTCGGCAACCTCGATTTTGCGCTCTTTGGTTGTCAGGACCTCAAGCTTCTTGTCCAGCGAGTCCTCGCGCTTGGCCAGCCGGCGTTCGCTGGCCTTCAACTCGGCGCGCGTCTCGGCGGTCTCCCGCTCGAAGCGTTCGAGCACCTCAATGTACTTTTTCTGGGAACCGGCTTCGGCCGCCTTCAGAATCTCGGCCGAACGCTGCTCCGCCTCGACGATGTGCCGCTCCGCCTCGGCCCGCCGGCCGGCCAGGAGCCGCTCGTTCCGCAGGCGCGCGGTGGCCCAGACGGCCAGCGCGCCGGCCGCCGCCGCCGCGCAGGCAATGAGCGCAGCAACGCCGCCGCTGACCCCCAGTAGGAAGCAAGTTGTCTGTAGCATGATTTCATCCGCTTGTCTTTTTTTGGGTTTACAAGCGGGGCAAAAGCGCGCCCCGGCCTGGTGGGCGCGATGGCATGCGAGCTCGGCTCAATCGGCTAGATAGCAAAAGCCGGTCGGTAATGCGGGCCGGCAACACGGCTACTGCGTGACTGGCGTTGACGTTTGAAGCCGCCCGGCGGGCCGGATGATTGGACGCAACAGTATGATTGGTCAGCGTCGTATTTAATGATTAAGAGAGCTTTGGCCTCAGCCCGGCGTAACCCTGATCAGCAATTGGTTAATTACTGCGATCCGCACTCCGTCTAGTCCAGTTTCGCACCGAAGCCGCGACGTCCAGGCGGCCCACTTCAGCCCGTCCGGGCGATGCGCGCAACCATCGGCGCCTCAACATCCTATGCACTCGAATGAAGTATAAGCGCTCGATTAAGGGTTCGCCAGCATGTCGGAAAACAAATCTCCGAGAATCTGCGCGCCCCATAGCCGCCCCGGCACCCTTGCGGGGTCAATCGGGGACAGCTACCATAATTATCGACCATGACCGGGTTTGCGAGTAGAGAGCCCATTATGTCCCAGCCCGATTGTCCGATTCGGCCCCACGCTCCGCGGCCACAGACCGTGCATTGGGTGATTGCCGCGCTGTTGGCGGCGGTGGCGGCCGGCCTCTGGCTGCGGCCCGGCCAACCGGTGTTGCCGGCGGCCTGGGCCCAGGCTCAGCCGCTGGCGGGGGCGCGGGGGGTGTACGCGTTTCCCGGTCAGTTGGATTCGTCCCGCTACGGACTGTTTATGCTGGACGTTGATCAGGGTACGATCTGGTGCTACGAGTTTGTGGACGTCGGCGGCACGCGCAAGCTGCGGCTTACGGCGGCCCGCACGTGGATTTACGACCGGTACTTGCAGGATTTCAATTGCGCCCCGCCCGACTTCAGGATGGTGCAGCAGTTGGTCGCCGAACAACGCGTGCAGGCTGAGTCACGCCGGGATGCAACGACAGACGCTGATGGGGATCCGGCGGGTTCGCCGCCACGTGGCGACGAGCGCTAGGACGGAGCCGGCGGCGCAGCAGGAGTATTTCATGGGTAAGCAGTTCTACTCACTGGACGAAGTTTGTGAGATGCTCGGTAAGACGCCGGACAGTATCCGTAAGCTCGTGCGCGACGGCACGCTGCGCGAGTTTCGCGACGCCGGCAAGATATTCTTCAAAGCCGAGGACATCGAGCAGCTCGCCCCGGGCACGACGACATCCGGGGCCGAAGACGAGGTCCTGCTTGAGGCGGCCGACGAGCCGGCCGCGTCGGGATCACCGCCGCCGCCATCCGACGGGACCAGCGTCATCGGGCTGGCGCCGGTCGAGGAGGACGAGCAGGACAAGAAAGAGGATACCGTCATAACTGCCAGCGGTATCGGCGTTTTCGATGATGATGAGTTGGAGATCGACGCGGACCCGATGGCCGCCACGCAGATTACCGACGCGCCCATCGACGACCAGGTTGCGCTGGAGGGCTCCGGCAGCGGGTCCGGACTGCTCGACCTGACGCGTGAGTCCGACGACACGTCGCTGGGCGCGGAGTTGCTGGACGAGATCTATCCGGGCGAAGAGGGCGGCGCCGAGCCGGCGGTTGCGGAGGCGGAGGCACTCGCCGAGGTTGAGGAAGAGCCGGCGCCCGCCGCGGCGGCCCGCGCAAGCGCGCCGCCCGCGGCCGAAGCGGCCGCGGAACCGGCCCTGGCGACGGCCGAGATCGGAGCAGCCGTGGCTGCGCCGCGCGCGCCCGTGGGCGACCCCTACGAGGGGCTGTTCTCGGGTTTCCTTGTGGCGGCGCTCATTCTGCTGGGGGTGGCCTGCTCCGTGGTGGGCGGAGCGCTGCAGGGCTATCTGCCTGACTACGCGATGCTGCTGACCAACAACTTCTACATATTCCTGGCCGGCGCTGCGGTTGTGCTGGTGTTGTGCGCCGTGGTGGGCATGTTCCTGGGACGTCTGTTCTCGCCGCGCAAGGGCTGATACCAAGAGTCCGCGACGAACGTGCAGCGCGGGTGAGTTCGTCCGGAAGGCAAAGGGCTGTGATGCGCTTCGCGACGCTCTGGTGGGTCGCGCCGGTAATGGCTGTTATCGCCGGCTGCGGCCCCTCACAATCATGCCGTGACATTGAGTTCAAACTGCACCGCGCCGAGAACGAGCGCCAGACCTGCGCGGCCGAGCTGCGTGACGAGCGGGCCCGTTCGGCGGCGGCAGTCGAACACGCCGAACGGCAGCGGCGCGACCTGGACGGCGCCTGGGCGGAGCTGAACGCGTTGCGCGCCCGCAACGAAAGCCTGCAGCGTCAGTATGACGAGCTGGCGGCGCTGATCGCCGCCCGCGCGGGCGCTCCGCTGGAACGGCCGGCCGTGCCGGCGGCCCTGCTGCCGCCGCCTTTGGACGAGGCGTTGCGGGCCTTTGCCGAGAAGTTCGAGCACCGCGCCTGGTATGACCGCGGCAGCGGGGCCGTGAGCTTCGCCAACGACAAGCTCTTCGAGTCGGGCAGTGACGACGTGCGCGCGGATGCCCAGGCGGCACTGCACGAATTGGCTAAGCTGGCTGCGCAGAACCTGCCGGCCGAGTACGAGGTCGTTGTCATCGGCCATACGGACGACACCCCAATCCGGCAGCCGGAGACGCTCGCGCGCCATCCCAGCAACTGGCACCTGTCAGTGCATCGCGCCATCGCAGTCAAGGACGTGCTGGTAAGTGGCGGACTGCCGGCCGACCGTGTAGGCATAATGGGCTACGGCCAGTACCGGCCCATCAGCAGCGATCCCAGCCGCAATCGCCGGGTCGAGGTGTTCTTCGTCAGGAAGGGCGACATCCAGACGCTGCGACCGATCAAGGTTTCGGGCTGAACGCCCGGGCCCACAGCCCGGCGTTTCGCCCAGCTATGGCCGGGCCGGAGCCACTGTGCTGGCCGGCTGGTCCGTGCTCTGTTGCAGCAGCGCGTTCCACGTCTCCGATTGGCTCCAGCCGAGCAGCCGTTTACGGTTGAGGTACACGACCGGGATAGCCGTTACGCCAAGCTGCTCGGCCAGGGCAATGTCCGCCTGCACGCGGGCATGCACGGCCGGTGAGTCCATGGCCGCGGCGAAGGCCGCCACGTCGACACCAAGCTCGGCCGCCCAGACCTCGAAGCACTGCTGCTGCGCCTGGTCCTGCTTCCCCAGCGGCTTGCTCGGGAACTCATGCTGCCGCTCATAGAGCAGCTTGCGCATCTGCCCGTACGCGGCATCGCCGGCGACGGCGCGGACGGCCAGGGCCGCCCGGGCGGCGCGGCAGGCCGCCGCGTGTCCGCCGGCGCGATAGCGTGGATCGGGGTTGCATTCGGCGTCCTGCGGATAGTATCGGTGTGCGACGCGCAGCCGGTCGGGGTACCGAGCCAGCACCTCTGCGATCATCTGCTCCGCGCCGCGGCAGTGCGTGCACTGGAAGTCGCTGAAGATGACCACCGTATTGGCGGCCGTCGGCGACCCCGCGAACCACTCATCCTCATACAGCGGGAGGTCCACCGTCGGCTGGCGCTCGAAATGCCAGCGGATAAACACTGGATCCTCCAGAACTTCTGCATATGCTGCCGTGCGGCGTTGCAGGATCGCGCCGGCCGTGTACACGTAGACTACCGCCACATGCCCGAAGAATGCGAGTGCTCCCGCCAGCGTCGTCGCCAGCACGAGCCGGGCCGGCGGATGCGGACGCCATGCGGTCGGCGTGCGGCGCCACGGCCAGGCCAGCACGGTCAGAACGGCTAACGCGCCGTTGACGGCATGGGTCAACAGGCAGACCTCGCACCATTGGCGCAGGTCGACCGCCATGATCCTGATGTACGCCAGCGATTGCAGCACGCCCAAGAACACTACTGCCGCGAGCACGACGTGCCACAAACGCCGCTCGCGCGTCGGCGGCCCGACCAGCACGTACCACAAACCGACGAAGGCGAAGTAGCCCAGCCCGAAGGTCGAGACCGGGATCGGGACCGGCGTTTGGCGACCCCAGTACGCCTGCGGCGAAGTCAGCACGGATCCGCACCCGCCGGGATCTTCCGGCCCGCCGCAGACCATCCGCATTACCGGGTCGCTGATTTCCGCGCCGGCCGACACGCGCAGTGATTGAAACGAAAGGTACCAGCCTGCGGCTGCCAGCAGCACGGCCGCCCAGCGCAACACCGGCTTGGGCTGCACCAGGGGTGGATAACAGGCGGCGGTTTCCGGTCGTTCAGGCTCGATCGACACAGTCATTGCTCCCGAAGCGGGCGGCCCGGCCGGCGGCAAGCACAGTCCGAATCAGTCGGCGGCGTGGCAGATCATAGGGTTCGCCCGCGACGCGGCACAACTCGCCGAAGCACTGTCGACCCAACGGCTGACCATCGGGTCCCAATAGTCACTTTTCAAGTACCTTGCCTGGCGGCAGTAAGACGCCCCCTGCCGCCCAAGATCGACTGCGGCCCCGCCTTGAATCATAAGTATCGTTATTCTGGGGAGTTGAAGCCGATCCAGCCTGGAGCCGCGCCAGACGCCGCGAATCCGACTTGCATTTTGAAATCTATGTGATATCATATTGATGTACAACCTCAACGGAGAACCGCCATGTCCAGAGAACGTCTTGTCTCAACGGTCAGCGGGTGGCTGGTGCTGCTGGGCCTCGTCGCCGCGATGTTCGCCATCGGATACTCCTATTACGCCTGCATCGCCGGCCGGCCGCAGCCGCACGTGTGGGGATTGATCGGCACTGTGTTCGCCACGCTGCTGTGGGGCTTCATCGCGTGCGGGTTCTTCACGCTCCAGCCGAACATTTCGGCCGTGCTGCTGCTGTTCGGCGCGTACAAGGGCACGAACCGCGAGCCGGGGTTCCGCTGGGCGAACCCGCTGCTCCAGAAGGTGAAGATCTCGCTCCGCCAGCACAACCTCAATGGCGAGAAGCTGAAGGTCAATGACAAACGCGGAAACCCGATCGAGATCGCGGTCGTGGTGGTGTGGCGTGTCGAGGACACCGCCCAGGCCTGCTTCGACGTCCAGGACTACCGGCAGTACGTCGAGGTGCAGAGCGAGTCGGCCGTGCGCCACCTGGCGACGCGCTATCCCTACGATACGATCGAGCAGGACGAGCAGTCGCTGCGCGGGAGTCTCGATGAAGTCTCCGCAGCGCTGAAGGATGAGCTCAGCGACAAGCTCCGCGACGCCGGCGTGGTCGTGGACGACGCGCGGATCAGCCACTTGGCCTACGCCTCCGAGATCGCCGGCGCGATGCTCCGCCGCCAGCAGGCCGAAGCGATCGTCGCGGCCCGTGCGCGGATTGTCGAAGGCGCGGTGGGCATGGTCGAGATGGCGCTCACGAAGCTGGACGAGCACCACACCGTGCAGCTCGACGAGGAGCGCAGGGCCGCGATGGTGAGCAACCTGCTAGTCGTGCTGTGCGGCGAGCGCGAGGCGACGCCGGTGGTCAACACCGGCACGCTCTATGGCTGAGGCGCTCGCGCCCATACTGGGACGAGTCGGCCGTGCCAAGCGGAAATGATACAGCACGAGTCCTGCCCGGCCGACCGACACTTCAAGGCGCCGGGAATCTGGTCATCAGCGCCGCCATGTCTACAGCGGGGCCGATGGCCGAACACGCGGCCGGCGGCCGCCGCGTGTTTTCGATTCCGACGGTCCTGATGCCCCGACCGGCCGCGTAAACGGCGCGCGGCCGATCGTCTGGACACGGCCGCGCGATACGGACGATCATGGCGGAGAGAAAGACATTTCTGTTGCGGCTTCCCCCGGGGTTGTGGGAGGAGCTCCGCCGCTGGGCCGACGCCGACCTGCGAAGCGTGAACGGCCAGATCGAGTATCTGCTGCGCGAAGCCGTCCGACGGCGCCGCCGCGAGAAGGACGACAAGCACGTCCCCCCACCGACGAGCGACACTGACAAGTCGGCGTAGCCCACGAGGCAACACAACGCGCCGAAGCACTGCGGGCCAGACGGCGGACCAGCGGGTCTCAAGGGGTACGTTCCATGTGGCCCGCCTGGCGAAGCTAAGCCCCCCTGCCGCCTCAGGCGGGAAAGCCACCGCGGGGACTCGAACCCCGAACCTGCGGTTTACAAAACAGCCTGGTGGCTCCGTAACCAACGAGTACGTCGATAGTTACAACGCCGCCGCCGACGGTGCAGGCAATACTGCCGGCAGTTGCGACGAGGCGAGCGTAACCACGCCTGCGCGGGCAGTCAACGACGCCGACCTCGCCGCGGTGGTGGCCGCTTGGCCGGCGCTGCCCGATGCGATCCGCCGAGCGGCGATGGCGCTGGTGAGCGCAGGGGGTGGCCAATGAGGCGGCTCTGCGCGCACGCCGAGGCCCTCTGCCGCCGGTTGGCCCACGACGCAACCACGGGGCCGTTCTACGCCGTTTTGCGGGCCGACCTGCCGCCGGAGTATCAGGGCGGCTACGGGGGCGCCCTGGCGCTAACGTCGCGGCACCTGGACCTGATGCTCCGGCCGACGCTCAAACGCCAGCGCCGGTGGCGTGGCCGCGGGCCGGCGATCCTGCTGGACGCCGCCGAGATCGCTGCGCACAGCGCGAGGCTCATCCGGATCGCCCGCCGACGTACCTTCCCGGTCGTCGCTACCGGCGTCGTCCTGCATGAGCTCGCCCACATCATCAACGCGGGCCCGCGTGACGACGCTGAACCCGATGCGGGCCTCGTATAGTTCGGCCGGCTGGTGCTGGCCGCGGACCTGACCGGGAAGATCAACGCGACGAATGGCCCTCGCGCCGTCGTGCCCTGGCACGGCCACGAGGCGTCGTTCATTCGCATCGGGCTGCACCTGGCATACCGGGCAGAGGTGATCGACTACGCCGTCACGTACGCCGGCGTTCTCGAGGCCGCGATGTGCGGGTTGCAGCTTCAACTCACACCCACCGTGGTCTGCGGTAATGCCAGTACGCATCATTTCCTTTCTACGCTCAGCGCTTCAAAGCCGGAGACGACGTCGAACAGTTCCTCGTCGATGGCACTCTGACGCAAACGATGGAATGTCCCATTGAGGTCCTCCAGCAATTCGTCGATGTTTGTGTCGGCGCGTTGCATCGCCGCCAGACGGCTAGCGTTCTCGCTCGCGAGGGATTCGGCGCACGCCCGGAAGAGCGACACGAAAAGATATTCACGGATGAGCGCGCGCAAGGTCGCGGTGCCACTACCCAAGACCTCGGGCAAGTTTCCCGTCGGCCAAGGAAGTCCGACCAGCTTCCATCGCCACTGTTCGTCCAGCGGTAGAAGTCGCTGATTGACGGGCGCATAAACTGCCCCGGACGTGGCACGGTTGTAGAACAAGTGGAGTTCGGTGTTTCCGCCCTGGCTGCGGCGCGTCTCGCTCTCCACGAGAATCTGCCCGACGAGCGGGGTAATGCCCTTCACAGAGTTTGGCACGGTGAAGAGTCCGATTGGCAGCACGCCCGCGTCCGCCAGGCGCGCATGAACGCGCTCACCGACGGCCCAGACCTTGGGTTCGGCCGGCAGGGCCGCCAGCGTCTCGACCGCATGATCGGCCACCACATCGTTAAACTGGCCCACCAATCCCTGGTCCGAACCGAACACGACCGCGCCAATGGCGCCTGCAGCCGGTTGTCCTTTCCGCTGGGCCAACACGGGGGCCGTCCCGCTTTCCCGCAAGCACACGCTCAACCCCAACTCCGCCGTGCGATAGTAGTCGGCCAACGCGCGCACCGATTGCTCATATTGTCCAATGCTCGAGGCGGCCACGGCCTTCATCGTGCGGACGACGGATTGGAGATCTCCGGCGCTACTGATCTTTCGGCGCAGACTCGCTGTGGTGTCGCTCATGGTTTCTCCTCGAGTTCCGGTTCAGGTGGGGATGGGTCAGGGTCTGTCCGGTGACTCTGTTGCTCGCGCAGCCGCCCGAGCGTGTGCTCAATCAAACTGGTCAACTTACCTGCGGCGGCGTCGACGGCTTGGTCCAAAGTCGCGGCCTGGTGCGTCACTGCGATGGGTTGACGGCCTTCGAGACGGGCTTCCATCATGCAACGTATGGCGTCATGGCCGCCCTTCTTGTCGCTGTTTTCGTCGCTCAGGTGGACCTCCACTCGTGTGATGTGATCGCTGAATCGGTTCAGGGCGCTCTCTACTGAGTTACGGAACTGATCAGCCAGCGCCTCGCACCCCTCAATATTATGATCAGTGTTGATTTGGATCTGCATGGTATTCTTTCTCCGTGAATGTGATTGGTTCAATATCGGTAAATAGCGGCCAGTCCCGTCTGTCCGGGCAATTGCTCGGCCGGAACGACCAGGGTCCGCCCGCCCATCCTCCCTACCAGTTCACTCAGATCGTCGAGCAGATCATCGACTTGCGGGTGGCTCAGGTCAGCAACTTCGACCTGCCCCGTCGAGCCGTCGAGCCGGCCGGCAATTTGGCGATCGGCCTCGATTAGGAGCGTGGCGACCCGTCCGTTGGCCGCCGCCTGGGCAACCTCCGCCAGGTCGTTACTGCCAAGCCCTTTGGACTTCGCCACGGCGAACTCGTCGGCCAGCGTAGCCAGCCGCGACCGATACTGCGGCTCTACAACTTGCCAGGCGCGTTCCCGAAGTTCATCGATCGGCTGGGCATCGGGATTGATCGAGAGTCCCTCTGCCAGCAAGAAGGGGTTATGGCTGACGCGGTGGAATAGATGATGATGCTCCGGCAGGGCCGCAAGGATTAGCGGCAGGCCCGATGGCTGGGAATGGTGCTTGAGCACTGCGCGGTCGATGGCCCGAAAAAACCGCTCGGCGTCGATCTGCACCTCGTCCTTCTTCCCGCCGTGGCCGTGGTGCATGGGCGTGCCGGACCGACCGGCGCCGCCATAGGAAGCGACGGTCGAATGCGGATCGGTCAGTCCTTCGCCCAGCGCCTCGGTGATCGTCCGCGGGACGCCCGGTGCCGGGTCGATCTCGTCGAGCACGTTGTGGTCTCCCTCGAAGAGTTGGATCTTGCGCAGGCTCAGCCCAAGAACCTGATAACGATCGACCGATTGCAGAAAGCGTCGCAAGGGCTTGGTGTGAAAGCTGTCGGCCACAACGGCCAATTCCGCGACCGGCCGCTGAAGCTGGAACACTCGAAACAAGCCCGGCCCGCCCAGCACGGCCAGGCCACCCAGGGTGTGGGTCCAGAAGTCATGATCGTGGGCGAGGGCTTCAAAAGGTTCCAGCAGGAGTCGGGCCTCGACGGCCGGATACTTCTGCCGGAGGGATGTCTCCAGCTCCTTTACGAGATTGCGAAACCGCATCGGGTCCTGCTGATTCTCTGGATGGCGCCGACAGGTCGGCTGGTAAAGCGAGAGGCACGGCGGCTCGTGAGCTGATTCCAGCTCGACCAGTGAGTCATTGGTGAGTAAAGCCCTCTCTTGTGTCATCCTGTGCTTCCTTTCGTGATTCAGCCAGGCCCAGTCTCATGCTTGGGCTAGGACTGTGGTTCGGTTCTGTGTTCAGATTCCGGTTGCTCTGTGGCTTTCTTTTCAGGATCAGACTCGGAGCCTGGCTCGGGCGAGAACTCCCTGAGCGATTCGCGAGCGATGTCAGTAATCGCTTCGCGATCCTCGTCGCTCAACTTCTCGGCGGTATCCAGTCGCTCGCGCACCTCCGCCGGGATATCCGCCGCCGCCTCGCGCAGGGCGTGCTCGGCGTCCGTCATCTGGTCAATCGGCACCGAGTCGAAGAGGTCCGCGGTCAAGGCCAGCAGCACGGCGATCTGCGCGGGTACGGAAACCGGCGCGAATTCCGGCTGTTTGAGGCAGGCGCGAATTCGCCGTCCGTGCTCGATGATCTTGCGGGTGTCCTCATCCAGGCGGGCGCCGAAGCGGGAAAAGGTCTCGAGTTCCTCGAATTGGGCATAGGCGAGCTTGAGGTCGCCCGCCACGGCGCGGTAGGCCGCGCGTTGCGCTTTACCGCCAACGCGCGAAACGGATTTGCCGACATCGACCGCGGGCAGCACGCCCAATTCGAACAGCGACGGCGAGAGGTAGACCTGCCCGTCCGTGATGGAAATCAGGTTAGTCGGAATGTAGGCGGAGATGTTCTGCGCTTCAGTTTCGATGATGGGCAGCGCGGTGAGCGAGCCGCCGCCGAGTGCCTCGCGCAAGTGCGTTGCGCGCTCCAGCAGCCGCGAGTGAATATAGAAGATGTCGCCGGGAAACGCTTCGCGCCCGGGCGGACGGCGCAGCAAGAGAGAGATTTCGCGATAGGCGCGGGCGTGATGGGTGAGATCGTCGTAGACGATCAGCACGTCGCGACCCGCTTCCATGAAAAACTCCGCGATGCTGGTCCCGGCGTATGGAGCGATGTAGGCGAGACCTGGTGGGTCGTTGCCCTCGGTCACGACCACGACGGTGTAGTCCATTGCGCCCTTCTCCCGCAAGATGGCCACGGTCTTCGCCACTGCGGAAGCGCGCTGACCGATGGCACAGTAGACACACAGGACATTCTGGCCGCGCTGGCTGAGGATGGTGTCGATCGCAACGGCGGTTTTGCCTGTCTGCCGGTCCCCCAGAATCAACTCGCGCTGGCCCCGCCCTATGGGAATGAGCGCATCGACGACTTTGAGGCCGGTCTGGAGCGGCACGGTGACGGGCGCGCGGTCCATGATGGGTGCGGCGGGGCGTTCGATGGGCAAGCGCTCCTCGGTGGTCACCAGCCCATTGTTATCAAGTGGCCGACCGAGCGGGTCGATGACGCGTCCCAGCAATCCGTCGCCCACGGCTACGTCCATAACCCGGCCCGTGCGCTCGGCTTCATCGCCTGCGTGCAGATGCCAGTATTCGCCGAGCAGCACGACGCCGACTTCGTCCTCGTCCACGTTGAACGCGATGCCGAACACGCCGCCGGGAAACTCCACCAGCTCGTCAAAGCCCACGCCGGGAAGTCCGGAAACCCGGGCAATGCCCGTGGAGACGCTGATGATCGTGCCTACCTCGTGCGGCGTCAGTTGCGGCGTGAAGGCTCCCCGCACGTCGCTTATGCCAGCAAACGTGCGGTCGAGGACACTCTGCAAGCTTTCAGGCGCAGTGTTCATTGGCTCTTCGTTTCGGGCTTAGGTTCTTCAACTTTAGGCTCGGCCTCGGCTTCGGGTGTGCCCTTCTCCTTCAGAAGTTCGGCGACACCCTTTTCCAGCGACGCGAGGTAATTCGCGATGCTCCAGGCCACTTTTTGTCCATTCGCGGTGAGTTCGATCCCGCTCACCACGTCCGGCGCGGTTTGGAACCGGACGTGGACTTCAGCCGAGAAGGTTTCGTTGAGCGCATTTTGTATCGCTGCGCGTTGCTCCACAGGCAGGTCAAAGGCGCTACGCACGAGCGCGGGGGCAGAGGCTGTCTTGAGGGCCTCGGCGAGGACTGCCTTCGCCTCGGCGTCCATCTCTCGCAAGCGGCGAGTAAACACCTCGCCCAGGTGTTCTTCCAGACTCGTCGTGGCGAGATCCGTCAGCGCCTTTCGCGCGATGGCAAACACTTCCTGCTGCGTCCGGCGACTGATGGTTTGGTTTAGGTTACGGGCTTCATTTCTCAGCGCTTCCTGTCGCTTGGCACTCAAGGCGTCGGCCGCCTGCCGCGCTTCGTCGAGGAGCCGCTGACGTTCGGCTCTTGCCTCGTCCGTCGCCTTGCTCACGAGCGCGGCGCGCTGCTGGTCGAACTCCTCGTTCTTGTGCTGGAACTCGTCGCGCTCCTTTTGGGCTTCAGCCTTCTTCGCGTCGGCATCAGCGAGTTCCGTAGCGATCCGCTTCTCCCGCGCGTCGATGGCGTGGAGGATGGGCTTGTAAAGAAAACGCTTCAGCAACCATACCAGGATGAGAAAGTTGAGTGCCTGTGCTCCGACGGTGAACCAATCGATTAACATGGGTTCACTTTCCTGCAGCTTGAGCGATGACGTGGTTCCAGAATGGGTTGGCGAAGATGAGAATCATCGAGACCACGAAGCAATAGATGGCCGTGGACTCGATCATCGCCAGACCAACAAACAGGGTCCGCGTGATGGTGGCGGAGGCGTCGGGCTGCTGAGCCAGCGAATTCAGCGCCGTCGCGACCGCTCGCCCTTCGCCCAGCGCCGGGGCCATGGTGCCAAACCCGGTGGTGATGCCGGCGGTGACGATTGAGGCAACTGCGATGATGGTCATGTTATCCATGTGTCTGTCCTTTGGTTATTGCGTTGCTGCTTCACGTGTGGGTGCGACATCAGGCGCGGGCTTGCGCGTGCGCGTGGCGGCGGCGATGTAAACCGCGGCCAGGATGCTGAATATGTAGGCCTGCACCATCCCAGTGAGCAGACCGAGCGCCGTCATGACGATCGGAAAGATGAAGGGCGTGATGGTCAGCAGAATACCAATAATCATCGCCCCGCTCATCATGTTGCCGAACAGGCGCACGGCCAGGGCCAGCGAACGGGAGATTTCGCTGATGATATTGAACGGCAGCATGATGAACGTCGGCTGCACGTAGGACTTGAGATAGCTGCCCACGCCCTGTTCCTCGATGCCGAAAAGCGGCACGGCCACAAACACGCACAGCGCGAGTGCCGCGGTGGTCGAGAGCGAAGCCGTCGGCGGCTCGTAGCCGGGAATGATGGTGCAGAGGCTGGCCGCGGCGACGAACAGGAAGAGCGTGCCCAGAAAGCCGAGATACTTCTTCGGGCGGTGAAGCCCCACCTCTTCGATTTGCTTCTCGATAGCGGTGACGACGATTTCCAGCAGGTTCTGCCAGCGGGAACGTTGCAGGCCCGTGGAGAGTTTGCGCGTAATGAGTTTTGAACCGACGGCCAGCACGAGCATCAGTCCCCACGTGAACACAAGGGTGGCGTTGAGTTTGAGAAACCCGTGCTGCCAGAAGATCATCTGATCGGGACTAAGGCGCATGGCTGGCCTCCCTCACTGGGGGGTTGTGGTGCTCGACGGGCGGCCTGGAAAGCCGCGTCACGATGAAACGCGCGGTGACGAATCCGAGCAGACAGGCTACCAGGCGCTCCCAATGACCGCCCGAAACAAGGTAAAATCCACCGAGGATGATACCGGTCCGCAATAGCATGCTACCTAGAAACCAAGTCGCCGGATGTTTGGACAACACGCCCTTGCGGACGGTCCACCACAGGCCGCCGAAGAAGATCGCGCCGAGCAAGAGGCCCACTACCAACGCAAGTGCCAAAGTCACAAGTTCATTCATCGCCATCCTCCTGTTCGTCCCGCATCGCCTTGTCTTCCTTGGCAACCCAATGCCACGCATTCAAACAACCAATCGCGAGCCCGGCAGCCAAGAGCGCCAGCGTCCAGGAATAGGCTCCCGGATGGCGCTGGTCCAACCAGCGACCGAGCGCTGCGCCAAGCAGCGTCGGTACGACCACCGACCAGCCGATGAGCCCCATCATGCCCAGGCCAAACCAGACGCCCCGCGTGGAGTTCCGCCGCGCCTTGAGCTTGCGCGCCGCCTTCGCCCCGACCTGCCCAGCGAAGGTCGGCTCGATCTTAGAGGTGTTCTTTGGCTTGTCATTCATGTTGAAAACCCGCGAAGCGACGCAGGAATCCAGCTTCCAGTTTCGCCATGACCGAGCGCACCATTTGCTCGTGCTCGTCCAGGGTTAAAAACTCCTTCTCCACCGCATCGCGCAGTTGGCCGAGGTCCGTTCCGCCCAGCGCCCGGCGCACGGAGACGAGCACGTCCGGGCCGGTCTTGACCAGCACCCCCTCATCCACGGCCACATAGAACTCGCCCTCCACTTCGGTTTCGTAGATCAGAATTCCCGGCGTGAGTGCTGCCACGCAATCGAGTCGCTGTGGCAAGAGCCCGAACGAACCCTCGCGGGTCTCCGCGACGATGCGCGACACGCCGGTTTTCTCGGCGAAGACCTGGAAAGGCAGGAGAACCTTAAGATTCATGAGTGTCGGCGGCATGGTCGACCTTCGCTTGAAGTTTCGCTGCGGGCTTTGGCTCAGGCTTGGCTGGTGCCGCAGGCGGGGCGGGTTTCGGTTTTCCCTTCACTTCGCTGATCGTCCCGATCATGTAAAGGCCGCTCTCGGGGTAGTCTTTGAATTCGTCGTGCAGGATTCGCTCACAGCCGTCCAGCGCGTCCTTGAGGCTGACGAGCTTTCCTTGGAGGCCGGTGAACTGCTCGGTCGTGAAAAAGGGCTGGGTGAGAAAACGTTCCAACCGGCGGGCGCGGGCGACGACGTTGCGGTCCTCCGGCGAAAGCTGTTCCAGGCCGAGCATGGCAATGATGTCTTTGAGTTCCGCGTATTGCGCGAGCGTGCGCCGGATTTCCTGCGCCAGGCCGTAATGCCGCTGGCCGACGATGCCCGGCGTGGCCATCTTGGAGCTGGATTGCAGCGGGTCGATGGCCGGGAACAGCCCCTCGCTCGCCCGCTTGCGCGAGAGCACAATGGAGGCGGAGAGATGCGAGAACGTATGCACCGCCGCCGGATCGGTGAAATCGTCTGCTGGCACATACACCGCCTGAATGGAAGTGATGGCGCCGGTATCCGTGTTGGCGATGCGCTCCTCAAGCCGCGCCAACTCGGTGCCCATCGTGGGCTGATAGCCCAGACGCGACGGCATTTGGCCCATCAAGCCGGACACCTCCATGCCGGCCTGGATGAAGCGAAAGATGTTATCGATGAGCAACAGCACGTCGCGGTGCTCGTCGTCCCGGAAATACTCGGCCATCGTCAGCGCGGCGTGGCCTACGCGGAAGCGGCTGCCCGGTGGCTCGTTCATCTGGCCGAAGATCATCACCATGTTCGGCAACACGCCGGCCTCCTTCATCTCGCGGTAAAGCTCCTCGCCTTCGCGACAGCGTTCGCCGATACCGCAGAACAAACTGACGCCCTCATGGTGCCCGATCATGTTGTGGATCATTTCGGTTAGCAATACTGTCTTGCCAACGCCCGCCCCGCCGAACAGTCCCGCCTTGCCGCCGCGCTCCAGCGGCACGAGCACATCGATGACCTTAATGCCCGTTTCAAAGATCTCAGACCTGGTGGAACGTCGTGCCAGCGGGGGCGGAGTCCGATGCACGGAACGCCACTGGACGTCGGACAACGCCGCTCCGCGGTCGATGGCGTTGCCGAACACGTCGAACATACGCGAAAGCACCCCTTTGCCCACCGGCGCCTTTAACGGGCCGCCCGTGTCCTTCACCGCCATGCCGCGAGCAAGACCCTGGGTAGGGGTCAACGCAATCCCGCGCACACGACGCGCATCCAGTTGCGCCAGCACTTCAATGACGATTCGCCCTTCATCTCCAGCGCGTAGCACCGAGTAGATTGGTGGCACATGTTCTTCGAACCGAATATCCACGACGCTGCCGCGCACCGAGACTACCGTGCCGAGGTTCATGCTATTCACTTTGTCTGTCATTCCTGCTCCCCCGTATTTGCTTCATCACCGTCGGCGAGCACCGCTCGGGGCAGGGCACCTGGCTCGTGAGAGGCAGCATCCCCGAGATAATAATGGCGGAGCGGTTTAATCGATTCGTTCAGTTCGTACACAAGGGGAATTCCCGTGGGAATGTTTATATCTGCGATATCGGCATCAGAAATATCGTCGAGATACTTAGAGCCTATCCCATAACTGTCCCTGAAGATATAATCCCCGCCACGGCAAGGGTGTGCCGATTGAGCGAGGAGGTCCAGGGATGGACGACAACGGAGTGGCGCGCGAATGGCGCATGCCGGACGCGATGTGGGTGCGAATCGAGCCGCTGCTGCCGCGGCCGCGGCGGCATCCCAAGGGTGGCCGGCCGTGGATCGACAACCGGAAGATCGCCGACGGGATTTTCTACGTGCTGCGTACCGGTTGCCAGTGGAAAGCGGTGCCGCGCGAGTTCGGCTCCGGCAGCACGCTTCACCGGCGCTTCCAGCAGTGGGTGCAGCGCGGCGTGTTTCGCCGGCTGTGGCAGGCTGGGCTGTTGGAGTACGACGCGTTGAAGGGCATCCAGTGGCAATGGCAGAGCCTCGATGGCGCCATGACCAAGGCCCCGCTGGGCGGGGAAAAAATGCGGGAAAAACCCGACGGATCGGGCCAAGAGCGGTACCAAGCGTTCCTTGCTCACCGACGGCGGCGGCGTCCCCCTGGCGCTGGCGGTGGCCGGCGCCAACCGGCATGACAAGAAACTGGTGGGCCGAACGCTGAACAACCTGGCCGTGGCCCGACCGGCGCGGCGGAAGCAGAACATGTGCATGGACAAAGGCTACGACTACCCCGATGTGCGTGAACTGGTGGCCAAGTGGGGCTACACGGCCCACATCGTGGCGCGCGGCGCGGAGCGGCACGCCCAGGCACGTGTCCCAGGCTATCGCGCGCGGCGTTGGGTCGTGGAGCGTACGCATTCGTGGCTCAACCGTTTCCGCCGACTGCTGATCCGCTGGGAAAAGAAGGTCGCCAACTACACCGCGATGCTACACCTGGCCTGCGCATACATCACGCTCCGGGCAACCGGGGTTATGGGATAGGCTCTTAACCAGCGCACGCAGGCTGTTCCCGTGGCCCGCAATAAGAACTTTCTGCTTGCAGCGAAGGGCCGGCGCAATGCAATCGCGCCAGCAGGGGAGCAATCGCTCCACAGTATCCTTCAGGCATTCCGCGGCAGGCAGTTGCCCCCGGGGAAGATGCCTGTAGCGAGGATCGTGACACGGATGTCGCAGATCTGCCTCATCAAGTGCGGGCGGGCGGATATCGTAACTCCGCCGCCATGACGCGACCCGTGCCTCGCCGTACTGCCCGGCCATCTCGGCTTTGTTCAGCCCTTGCAGAGCGCCGTAATGCCGTTCGTTCAATCGCCAATCACGATGGACGGGGATCCACATCAGATCCAATTCGTCGAGCACAATCCACAGGGTTCGAATGGCACGCTTCAACATAGAGGTGAAAGCGAGGTCGAACGTAATCCCATGCTCTTTAAGCACACTGCCGGCCCTTCTGACCTCTTCTCTGCCGTGATCGGACAAACCAACGTCCGTCCATCCGGTAAAGAGATTTTCCTTGTTCCACACGCTTTCCCCGTGTCGCAAGAGAACCACCTGACGGAAATCGCATTTCGCCTTGTCCTTCATCAGGGCATCCCCCGGTTGTGAGTTCTGCCACTTTCACAAGCAGGCTTGGCTTCGAGCGTTTCGCGCACGTGCGCCAGCCGGGCGTCGATCCTCGCGCGGTCATGGGCGGACTCAACGGCGCGCTCGGCCAACTCGGCGATCCATTGCACTTGTTCGCCAATCGCCCGCCGGCGGTGTGGGCTGGCCGTCAGAGTGGCAATGGTTTGAAGGGCGTCGAGCATCCGCGACATGATGGCGACATCGCCTTTGGCGTTTCTTCGAATTTGGTCGAACGATTCGGCCAGCAAGTTTGCGAAGCTCGGGCCTTTGGCGATCACTCGCAATTCCCCTTCCTCGTAGCGGTGCGATGAGGGGATGTGCCGAGGGGCTAGTCGCGCCAGAATCACCGTCAGATAATCCACGCACGTCACGGCCGTGGTGGTGTCGTTGATGCCGGGAGAGAGTGCTTTCAACGCCACATCCACGATCTGCCTGATGCCGAAGGCCGCGTCCTGTTCCACCGTGCGGTGGCGGCTGATGCTGAGAATCGCCTGCAGGGCGGCCATCGTCTCTTCATCCGGTGGGTCGTTCAGAGCGAGTGAGGCCAGCGGCGTGTTCTGGACAACGAACTCGCCGATGTCGTGCTCCATCCGCACGATGGTTTTGTTCTCTCGCGCCAAGCGTACGAGCGCTACGTTACTCACGCTCTGGATATAGCCGCTCCTCCTGGCCGGAACGGCTCGCCACTTCCGCTCGGCTGAAGGGCCCAGCGGCTGCTCATCATCGTCTTCGCCCGGTTCTTGTCCAAGTTGTTCCGGAAACAGCCGGTCAATGGCCGCGATGGTTTCCTGAGCGACCGAGGCGATGATGCTGGAGGCCTGGATCGAAGAGGCGATGTGATGAATGAAGAACATGAGGGCGCCAACACCTCCGAGCGCCAGCACGAAACCGAAGAATACCGCCAGGCTTGGAACAAATGCGCCCTCGTCACCGCTACGAATGGTGCGCAATACGATCAGGCTATAAGTGAAAATGCCGGCGAAGATCCCGAGCACGACCTGTGTGACGCGGCTGCGCATGAAGTTCCGCAGGATGCGCGAGGTGTATTGGCTCGAAGCCAGCGCCAGCACCACCAAGATCATCGAGAACGTTACGCCCACCACGGTCATCATCGAACCGGCAATCGTGGACATCATCCCGCGTGCGCCTTCCGCCCCGGCCCCAAACAGGCGCGGCCACCGGGTCAGCCAGCGGTCGGTCCCGGCGGAATCTGCTTCGATCACAGCTACCGCGAAGGCAATGCTGACCACCACAATCAGCGAAGGCAGAAACCAGAGCCTTGACCGCAGATTGCTCCAAAGTTGTTTGAGCCTATTCATGGGTCAGAGCCCACTTCCAGTTTCGGATTTCCGGCAGGTCTTCGCCATGTCGGCCGATGTACTGCTGGTGTTCCAGGAGTATGTCGCGAAGGGCTTGTTTGGCGTAGGCCGCGCGCGGGCCGAGCGCGGGCACGCGATCGATGACGTCGGCCACGAGGTGAAAGCGGTCGAGGTCGTTCATCACCACCATGTCGAACGGCGTCGAGGTGGTCCCTTCTTCTTTGAAGCCGCGCACGTGGAGGTTCTTGTGATTGGTGCGGCGATAGGTGAGCCGATGAATCAGCCACGGATAGCCGTGGTAGGCGAAGATGATCGGTTTGTCGGCGGTGAATAGCGTGTCGAAATCCCGGTCGCTTAAGCCCTGCGGATGTTCGCTTTGCGGTTGAAGCTTCATGAGATTGACCACGTTCACGACCCGCACTTTCAAGGCCGGAAAATGCTCGCGCAACAACTGCACGGCCGCCAGCGTTTCGAGCGTGGGCACGTCGCCGCAGCACGCCATGACCACATCCGGCTCGCCGCCCTGGTCGTTGCTGGCCCACGGCCAGATGCCGAGGCCGGCGGTGCAGTGCTTGACGGCGGCGTCCATGTCGAGCCATTGCGGGGCAGGTTGCTTGCCGGCGACAATCACGTTTACGTAGTTGCGACTGCGCAGGCAATGGTCCGTCACGGAGAGCAGCGTGTTCGCGTCGGGCGGCAAGTAGACTCGAACGATTTCCGCTTTCTTGTTTGCCGCGACATCGATGAAGCCGGGATCCTGGTGACTGAAGCCGTTGTGGTCCTGGCGCCACACATGCGACGAGAGCAGGTAGTTGAGGGAAGCAATAGGCCGACGCCATGGGATCCCACCCGCTACGTCCAGCCACTTGGCGTGCTGGTTGAACATCGAGTCCACGATATGGATGAACGCCTCGTAGCATGAGAAGAATCCGTGACGACCGGTCAGCAGATATCCTTCGAGCCAGCCCTCGCATTGATGCTCGCTCAGCATTTCCAGCACGCGGCCATCGGGCGCGACGTGGTCGTCGCCGGGAACGATTTCGGCCGTGGAACAGCGGTTCGTCACCTCGAAGGTGGCTCCCCAGCGGTTCGAGGACGTTTCGTCCGGGCTAAAGACGCGGAAGGTGCTCGGATTCCGAGCGATCACGTCGCGGATCAACTCGCCCTGGACGCGGGTGGCTTCGGCGTCCACGGCGCCGGGCTTCGGCACCTTCACCGCGTAGTCGCGGAAATCCGGCAGGCGCAGATCGCGCAGGAGCAGGCCGCCGTTGGCGTGGGGATTGGCGCTCATCCGGCGCTCGCCCTTCGGAGCGAGGTCGGCAAGTTCGGGATGCAGTTTGCCGGCTTTGTCGAACAACTCCCGCGGACGGTAGCTTTTCATCCACTTTTCCAGAATCTTCACATGCCCCGGATGACTCATGTCGCCCATCGGTACCTGATGGGAGCGCCACGTGCCTTCCGTCGGTTTGCCGTCCACGGCCTTCGGGCCGGTCCAGCCCTTCGGAGAGCGCAGGATGATCATGGGCCAGCGGGGCCGTTTCTTGAACCCCTTCTCGCGGGCGTCACGCTGGATGCGCTGAATCTCACCGACCACCCTGTCGAGCGTGGCGGCCATAAGGCGGTGCATCTTCTCGGGGTCGTCACCCTCGACGAAGTACGGCGTATAGCCGTAGCCGCGGAAGAGCGCCTCCAGCTCGTCGTGCGGAATGCGCGCCAGCACGGTCGGCCCGGCGATCTTGTAGCCGTTCAAGTGCAGAATGGGCAGCACGGCGCCGTCGTGGACCGGGTTGAGGAACTTGTTCGAGTGCCAACTCGTGGCGAGCGGGCCGGTCTCCGCTTCGCCATCGCCGACGACGCATGCGACGAGCAGGTCGGGATTGTCGAACGCCGCCCCGTAGGCGTGCGAAAGCGAATAGCCCAACTCGCCCCCCTCGTGGATCGAGCCCGGAGTCTCCGGCGCGACGTGGCTCGGAATACCGCCGGGGAAGGAGAACTGTTTGAACAGTCGCCTCAGCCCGTCCTCGTCATGCGAGATGTTTGGATAAACCTCGCTGTAGGTTCCCTCCAGATAGGCGTTCGCCACCAATCCCGGCCCCCCATGGCCAGGCCCGGTGATATAGATAACGTTCAGGTCGTGCTCTTTGATGACACGATTCAGGTGAACGTAGATGAAGTTCAGCCCCGGCGTCGTGCCCCAGTGGCCAAGCAGTCGCGGCTTGATGTGCTTCAGCGCAAGCCGTTTTCTTAACAGCGGATTGTCGTAGAGATAAATCTGGCCGACGGACAAATAGTTGGCGGCACGCCAGTAAGCATCCATCTTGTGGAGTAGTTCCGGGGAAGGAGTCTTTGTCTTCATGGTTCATGTCTCTTGGTTGTCAGCCAAGCCGAGGACGCGGCAGACCATCTCGGCTATCACGAGTTCTTCGTCCGTGCGAATGACCCGGACCGCAACCCGGCCGGCCGTCGTGGAGACCACGCCCTCGTTCGCCGCGTTTCGCTTTTCGTCGAGTTCGATTCCCAGGAATCCCAGCCCATCGCAAATCCTTGAGCGGACAACGGGCGCGTTCTCTCCGATGCCACCCGCGAACACCAGCGTGTCCAGCCCGCCCAGCGCCGCCGCGAAGGCGCCGATCCACTTCTTGACCTGGTAGCAAAAGAGCGCCACTGCCTCAGCCGCCCGCACGTCCTGCGTTTCAATGTCGAGCAAGTCGCGCATGTCGGAACTGGACTCCGACACGCCGAGCAGCCCGGACTGGGAATTGACCATTTCGTTGAATTGTTTCGCGCTCATCTCTTCAGTACGTGCCAGATACCAAACCAACCCAGGATCGAGGTCGCCGGACCGGGTGCTCATGGGCACCCCGGCGGTTGGCGTGAGACTCATGCTTGTGTCCACGGGTTTGCCGTCCCGCACCGCCGCCAGGCTCGCGCCATTGCCGAGGTGGGCGAGGATGACCCGGCCTTTTGCCGCTTCCGTTCCGGCCAGGCGGGCCAGTTCTGCCATAAGAAATGCATACGACAGCCCATGAAATCCGTACCGCCGCACGCCCTGCGCTTCGTAGCGGCGCGGGATCGGCAACATCCGTGCGACGCGCGGCAGGTCATGGTGAAAGGCCGTGTCGAAACACGCCACTTGCGGCAACTCAGAAAATCGGCGATGAAACGCCTCGGTGAGCAGAATTTCCCCCGGCAGATGTTCGGGATCGAAAGGACTGAGCCGGTGCAACTCCTCGACCATTTCCGCCGTGATACGCTGCGGCTCGCTGTACTTCGGCCCGCCGTGCACCACGCGATGTCCCACCGCGGCCAACGCATCACGCCCGCTGCGCTGCTCGATCCAATCCATCAAATTGTCCACCGCCACCGTGTAGTCCGGCGCCGTCAGCGACCGCACGAAGTTGTCCGCCAAGTCCAAACGCTTCACCCGCAAGGTGGCCTCCGGCAGTCCAATCCGCTCAATCCCCCCCTCCAGAATCCGACGGAGGCAGTCACCGGTCTCAAACAGCGCGAACTTGATGCTCGACGAGCCGCCATTGATCGTCAGGATGCGTGGGTTAGCTGGTTTCATGCATGTCTTCTTCATCATTCAGCTATCCGAACGAAGCCATCGTCGCGTACGTAGACCTGTAATCCGTGTGAAGAATGCTGCGAATCCCCAGACCTTCCGCGATCTGGACGAACATCGGGGTGTTCTCGATGTAGACGACCTGCTGGGCCGGCGCCTGGGTGATGTCCAGCGCGAGCCGGAAGATGTCCGCGTCGGGCTTGCGGACGTAGGAAGCAGGAGAGAACAAACGCGTCCACGAACCGGTCCAGCTTGAACTCTCGCATCCGATACGCATTCAGTTTGCGCCCCTCGTTGCTGACCACGGTGATCTTCAGCCCGTGCCGGATCTTGAGATGAGCGACCAGTGCGATCATCTCGGGGTGCGGTTTCGATTGCGCGAACATGCAGCGCCGAAACGGAGCCCGGGTAAACGGTCGCTTTTGGTAGAAGACCACCCGACCCAAGTTCTCGTCCAGCGTGAGCTTTCCCTCCTCGTAGGTGTCGAAAGTCAGGTGGTGCCGATCCTCCAGCTCGGCCCACTTCAGCTTGAAGCGCGTCGCCGCCCGTTTGTGGGCATTATGATCCCACCCGTCGGTGAGCAGGACACCGCCGATATCCAGAAACAGGCAGGTGGTTGCCGTCACTTTCTTCATTATCTTCTCTTCCGGCGCTCGGATCACCGCTGCCACAAGATGCGTGCGTCTTCCAGTGGGATCGCAACGCCGTCGCGCTGCGGTATCACGCGCGCCGTATAGTCCGCCGGTGGGCGGGCCGCAGGCACCGCCGCGCTGTAAACGTAGCCGCCCGACGCACCGGCCAGTTAGCGAACGCGTTTCATTTCCTGCCGCACCGGTGCGTTGGCGTGGAGCGCCGCCGGACTCAGTTCACGTTGTGCCCGGCACCAATCGGACAGCGCATCCCCGGGTGCCCCGGTGCGCGCTCGCTCCCGAAACAGCAGGTACGCGCGAAAACGGATGTCCTCTTCGGTCAGCGGGTTCACGCCCATGACCGCGCCAGCCGGCATCGATCTCGGCAGGCTCTCTTTCCGTCTATGGCTACGCGGGGTTTCCATGGCAGCTTTCTCCTTGGTTTGAAAGGCGTTGGGCGGCACTCTGCTGCAGTGCGCCAACATGAGAAACGACTGTATCCTCAGCATATCGGTGACACTCGTGCGACACGCCACCCACGTCGCCCTTGTCCGCGACTGTCACAAGCGCCAACGGCGAGCACCACGACGGCGTGTCCATCGGGTTTATCCCCGACCGTCGCGGCCGTGTCGCTGAAGTGACTTCGCCGTTTGTGTCAGGCACGTCACTTACTCCACGTGCCGTTGAGCCTGACGAGGTCGGCGGCACATCCCGCGAAATCCGGGTAAACAAAAGAACCGACGTGATCGAGCACCCGGAGGCACACGATCACGTCGGCTTACTCTCTACCGGGCCACCCGGCACAGCCGGACTGCCCCTTACTTAGTCATCCGACAACTTCGACGCGGCTTATTTGGCGAGCCACATTGGGGCCCTCACAAGCTCCGCAGTATCAATATATCGCCCGGATACGCGAAGGCAAGCGAACTCCTATAACCGGTGTCCCGTCTGAGAACTCCGCCCTCCTTGCGGTCCAAGACCCAGGAGTCCGCCGCTTTCCTGCACACGGCTTACGATGGTCCCTCACACCATCAACGCTCACGGAGTTTTCGGGAGGCACCGGGAGCGCGCCACCTGAGCCTATTTCTTCTTTGCTTCGCGCATGACCGGCGAATCGGTCAGGCTGAAGATCACGACCTCTTCGCCGCTAACGGTGCTGACGTCGTGGTGGAGGCTCGATATACGGACCCCGGTGATGTCCTGGACCATCGCCTCGATCAGCGGCCGCGCCGTTTCGATCAACTGGGTCCTGACCTGTTTGAGCAAGCCCCGGCCCTTTTCGGCCGGAAGCGTCCTGACCAGGTGCTGTTCGGCCGCGGTCAATACACCCTGGAGGCGCACCACGAGCAGATCATCTATCAGGTGGGTTTGAATGTTCTTGGGGCCCCGGCCCATGAATTCTTGTTCAAAGCGACCGATCCCCTCGGAAATGGCGGCTTCGAGTTCGCCTTGGGTTCTCATGGAGGCCTCGACAACGGGGAAAGGGTACACGGGCGACCGGCTATTCCGGCCTGAAGACGCGGTCCTTTGTCCGCCGGACCGGCTGATCGCTTACCGCTGGGACATTGCTCTTCCGGCGATCTGAGGTGTATCTTATCAGAATCAGAATGAGAATCCACTTGCTTATTCTCCCCGGCGCGGTATACTTCCAGTGTTGCGTGGAGCCTCCCGAACTGCGAGGCGGCTCTGATCGGCACGTGAATCGGATGACTGAATAAAAGGCAACCTGGCTTCGCCGGGTGGCCCGATGAAAAGTAAGCCGACGTGGTCGAGTACCCGAGGGTGTTCAGCCACGTCGGCTTTTTTTAAGGAGTTCGACCATGGTCATGGGAGTAATCGGCTGGATCGTGTTGGGGCTCATCGCCGGCTACATCGCCGGCACGCAGGTGAACAAGGACGGCGAGGGACTCCCGATGAAGATCGGGGTCGGCATTGCCGGTGCGGTGATTGGCGGATGGCTCTTCACCACCTTCAGTCCTACCGAGGGCACAGAGTTCAACCTGTGGAGCCTCCTGGTCGCGGTGCTCGGGGCGGTGGTGTTACTAATGGTCTGGCATGCCATCCGACCCTCGGCCTCGCGCGTATGAACTTCACGACACTGATGTGAAAGGACCGTCTTATGGATCCGATCGTGTATGCATTGATCTTCGCTGTTGTCGTCCCTCTAGTGATCTTCCTCTCGGGCATTAGGATTGTCCGTCCCACGCACAAGGGACTCGTCGAGAGACTCGGCAAGTATCGACGCTTCGCCAGTCCGGGCTTTAACTGGATCATCCCGGTCATCGACCGGATGATCCAGGTCAACACGACGGAGCAGATGGTCGATGCCCAGCCGCAGGAAATCATCACGAACGACAACCTCAACGCCCGGGTGGATGCCCAAGTCTACTTCAAGGTGAAGGACGACGAGGCCAGCGTCAAGAGTTCCCAGTACCACGTCAACAACTACCAGAGTCAGATTGTGAGCCTGGCTCGGACCACACTCCGCAATATCATCGGCACGTTGACATTGAAGTCCGCGAACAGCGAACGCGACAACATCAACGGTGCGCTCCTAAGAACGTTGAGCAAGGAAACCATGAGCTGGGGCATGTCGATCGTCAGGACCGAGCTGAAGGAAATCGACCCTCCCCAGGATGTCCAGGAGACGATGAACAAGGTGGTCAAAGCGGAGAACGAGAAGGTGGCCGCCCTGGACTTCGCCAACGCGGTCGAGCGACGGGCGGATGGGGAAAAGCGGGCGGAGATCAAGAAGGCCGAAGGCGTCCGGCAGGCCAAGATTCTTGCAGCCGAGGGTGAGGCGCAAGCAATCAAGCTCGTGAACGAGGCGGCGAACACCTATTTCGTTGGAAACGCGCAGCTTCTGAGGAAGCTGGAGGCCCTCGAGAACGCACTGAGCCGCAATGCCAAGATCGTCGTTCCGTCAGGCTGTGAGCTGGTCAATGTCATCGGAGAGATGGCCGGCGTCTTGCCGCTGACGGACGGAGATGGACGACGCCGAACGGAAGATGGAAAACACGCGTTGGCGGAACTGGGCCAGGTGGCCCAGCGGGCGGTCACGCCTTCTGTTTCGAGGGAGCGTATCCGCTCGCAACCTGCGCTGTAGATGCCGGTCGGCATTCATGCCGTCAGTAGAAGATGTGCGGAGCCGCGGGTGACGTTTGATTCGGCTCCGATCACGATTTGAGTCGTATGGCTAGACGAAGGGCAACCCGGCCCGGCCGGGAGGCTCGTTGAACAGCAAGCCGACGTGGTTGAGCTCCTGGGGGTCTTTAACCACGTCGGCTTTTTGTTTGCGGCGGTCGTGGACGGCCGCCACGTCCAAGGAGAAACGTAATGGACAAGCCCAATTCAGAGATGGCGCGCCAGATTGCACAGGCGGCCTATATTTTCGAGCAGCAGCGGACGGGCAACGCGCCCAGGTCCGTGACCGTGGTCATGAGCGACACCACGCTGGTGATCACGCTGCACGGAGCGTTGTCGGAAGCCGAGAGGGCGCTGGCACGAAGCGCCGACGGCGCCGCCCAGATACAGGACTTTCACCGGCAGTTGTTCGCCAACGCCTCCGAGTCGCTGCGGCAGGAGATCAAGCGAATTACCGGCGTGGAGGTGCGTGAGTCTACCGCGGAAGTCGAGCCGACGACCGGCACCGTGGTTGGGGTATTCACGACCGGTACCACAGTACAGGTGTACCTGCTCGCCGAGAGCGTGCCGGCGGAGACCTGGAGCGGGAACGGACTCGGGGGCCAGACAGCACTGATGAAACAAGACGCCTGACCGCGCGGCACGTCGCCGCGCAACACGGGTACGTACATGACCAACACCATGAGAAAACGGACTATGAGGAGCAAATCTAATGATCAGACACTGGAGCATTCTGGCGACAGCGACCGCTGCCGCACTGGGCCTTGGTGGAGTGGCGTTCGCCCAGGCGAACAAGACTGCCGGCGGCGATACATCCCAGGGCAGCGTGGCCTCCTGCATGACCACACCGCAGGTTGCGGCGCTGGTTAAGGACGCCAAGCACTCGCTCACCGACAGCATCAGCGCTGCCGAGCGGCACTGCAACGGTCGCGCGGTACGGGCCGAGTGCTGTCGCGGTGCCGACGCCGGCGCGGTGTGCATGGTGACGTTGCTCGTCGGGGACAAGCGCCTCGTCGAAGCGACCGTGAACACGCAGACCGGCGAGGTTGTCAGTCAGCGCGACGTGGCTATGCTGACCTACATTGGCCTGCCCCGCGGTGGTGCGGACAGCAATGACGACTTCGCGATGGCGCGACGCTGGCACAAGATTTCTGACCTAAATGGTAAGAAAGTCACCAATGCCGCGGGCGAGAACCTGGGCCGAATCGAGGAGGTGGTCACGGATGCCAATACCGGGCGCATTCTCTACGGCGTACTGTCGTTCGGCGGCTTCCTTGGGCTGGGCGACAAGTATTTTGCCATTCCGTGGCGATCGTTACGGCTCGATGACGACGGCAAGGGATTCATCCTCAACGTCGAGAAGGATCGGCTGAAGAACGCCCCCGGTTTCGCCAAGGATCGCTGGCCGGATCTCGCGAACGAGCAGTTCGCGACAACCACGTATGAGTATTACGACCAGAAGCCATATTGGCGGACGCCAGCCGGCGACGTGCAATTGGCGGCCGACAGCAGCGGCGAACCGACCGGCAACTACCGCGACCGCTGGAACCAGCGTACGACGGCCTGGCAGAAGAGCAGCGATCTCTGCGACAAGGAAGTCCGCACCGTACAGACCGACGATGTCGGCAAGCTCGATGATATGGTCGTCGATCCGGATACGGGGCGAGTGCTGTACGGCATCCTCTCGTACCGCGGCAGACTTTTCGCCATCCCGTGGCACGCTCTGACCCTCAACCGCGACGCGAAGCAGTTCGTGCTCAACGCGGAGAAAGAGCAACTCACGGACGACGTCAGCTTCAGCAAGGACAACTGGCCCAATCTGGTTGATCAGGGCTGGGCGACGGAGTTGCACGCGCATTACCAGATCGAGCCGTACTGGGTGGTCGCGCCCCGGTAGCGCGGCCCGGAGAATCCGTAAGACAGGGCTTCACAGAGCGCGCCAGAAACAGGCCTCCGGGAAACCCGGTACAGGGAGCCAGCCGGCTCCCGGAGGCCTTTCCCATCTGGGAACGAGCGGGTGATGAACGGCACCAGGATCAGGCGCGCCTGCCGCCGCCGCAGTGCGCCGAAATCGTGGCGCAGCCGAGAAATCGGTCTGAAGAAAGGAGGCTTCAAGATGTTATCAGCAGAGATCCTCGCAACTTCACGGCCGCGCGGCGTGCTCATCGCTGATGATGAGGCGGACGTGCGCGACGTGCTGCACGACAAGCTGCGGCAGGAAGGGTTCTCCGTCTGGCTGGCGGCAGACGGCCAGGAAGCCCTGGACCTGTACCGCACCCACCGCGAAACCATCGACGTGGCCCTGCTGGACGTGTGCATGCCGGGCCTGGACGGTCCCCGGACACTGGCAGCACTCCAGGAGATTACTCCGCAAGTTCGCTGCTGCTTCATGAGCGGGTATCTCGGCGATCACGTTGAGAAGGACCTCTGCGGCTTGGGCGCGGTCAGAGTCTTCGCTAAGCCGTTTCGGTTGGACGAAGTGGCCAACGTGCTTGGATACCTAGCGCGCCATGGCAACGTGAGCCCCTGGCCGCCGGAGGCAGTGCAGCAATGCACGACATAGGAGAAAGATCATGAACGCATGTCATGTGTCGAGGCTGTGCATGGTCGCGACAGTCGCCGCCATCGGCGCCGGGATGGGCTGGGGCCAGGCTGTCACTGCACAGAATAGCCGCACGGATTTCGAGGACGGGGTACAAGTGCTCACACGCGGGCCGGTGCATGAAGCCTTTGCCGAAACGGTCATCTTTGATCCCGAACCGGGCATCGTGGTGATTAAGGCGCCGCCCGAGTCGATTGAGGAGCTGCCGCCGGACCAGAGACCCGAAGGCTCAAACGTCGATTGGATTCCCGGTTACTGGGCTTGGGACGAGGAGCGGGACGATTTCCTCTGGGTCAGCGGCACTTGGCGTTCCCTGCCGCCGGGCCGCGAGTGGGTGCCCGGCTATTGGGGCAGGACCAGGCGCGGATTTCAGTGGACGTCCGGGTACTGGGCCGATGCCGAGGCGAGCGAGATCCAATACCTGCCGGAACCGCCGGCGACTGTCGAAATCGGTCCCAACATCGCCCCCCCTTCGGCGGATGAGAGCTGGATACCGGGATCGTGGGTGTGGCATCAAGATCGCTACGCTTGGCGTCCCGGTTACTGGATGATTGTACAGCCCGATTGGGATTGGGTTCCGGCCCATTACATCTGGGCGCCGCGCGGATACGTTTTCGTCGATGGCTACTGGGATTACTCGGTCGACCGTCGCGGCGTTCTGTTCGCCCCGGTGTACTTCAAGTCGAGCGTATACGCCCGGACCGGCTTCACGTACTCGCCCGCGACCGTGATCAACTTGTCGGTGTTCAGCGACCATCTCTTTGTGCGGCCGCGATACAACCACTACTACTTCGGCGACTACTACGCGCCGAGCTACCGCGACTCCGGTTTCTACGCCTCGTTTTCATTTCACTCCGGTCGGCAGGGCTACGATCCGATCTACGCGCAGCAGCGCTGGCGGCACCGGCAGGACCCCGAGTGGGGCCGCCGTGTGAAGGCGAACTTCAGCTACCGGCGTGACCACGAAGACGCCCGCCCGTTTCACACGCTGGCTGCCCAGGTGCGCTACCGCCAGAGCGACGCGCGGCGTGGAGAGCGGAGCTACGCGCTCGCGAGCTCCGTCGAGCAGTATCTCCATGCCGCGGACAATCGCTTGCGATTCCGGCGCGTGAACGACGACGAGCGAAGACAGGCTGCGCATCGGGGGAAAGACATACAACACTTCCGGAAGGAACGGCAACGCGCGGAGGTCGATGCCGCAGCCGAGAGGACTCCGAGCCGATCGGAACCGATCCGCATGAAGGCTCGCCGGTCACCGATCGGGGCGCGGCCCGCCGACCAACTCGACAAACACGACGCCCCGCCGCGGAGACCCGAACCTCCCAAGCCGGATCCCAAGGTCGAGCCCAAGGCGAAAAAGACCAAGGAAAAAAGGGATCGCCCCTGAAACGCCACGGAACGCCATGGTTGATATCGTTCCCTTGCGAACAGCGAGCCTGAGCCGACAGCGGGCACAACTGGGCGGTCGGCCGCCGACACCGTTGCCCATTAGCCATAGAGGAGCATATTCATGCGGAACTTGACATGCATCATGGCGGCCGGCCTGGCGCTGAGCCTGGTCGCCGGCTGTCCCAGCGGGTTCGACATCGATGTCGAGGAGGTTGCCGCCCGGCTGATCGGTGCCGTCGACGTCATTCAGACCGAGCCACAGACGCTGCCGCCGGTCCTGGTACAGCAAGGCGATACGATCATCATCGACGCCAGCGTGACGATCATCGACAATCCGGCCGAGGATATCCTCGTCGTCGAGCTTCCCAACCGGACCGTGCTCGGTTTTGAGAACGACACCGGCTGGGACATATACATCAGGTACTACGCCGATGGTGAACTACAGGGCGTGTACGTTTACGACGGCGAGGCGCTGTTGCTGGACTACCCCTGCCTGAGCGTGATCGAGTTGATCAGTGAAGACGACGTCGATCCCTACACCGGCCTGTTGGTCGATTCCTTCGATCTGACCGGGGACGACTACTTCAACCCCGATGACTTTCTTTGCGGCGACGCGTTCATCCTGAACTTCGACCCGTTCTCGATCAGCGCCCGCGCGGAGGTCATCGATCTGCTGCCGTGACCGGCGGACACGCCGTTGGACCAGGAGCCCTTTGGAAGAGAAGGCTTTTCAGCAGTTCTGCAAGGAGACGAGCCATGCGCCGCACACCACTTATCGCTATCGGAGTCGTGCTGGTCCTCCTCGGCGCGGCAATCCTCATTTGGAAAGGCGTCAGCTACACGCAGCGCGAGACGCTGGTTGACGTCGGGTCGGTCACTGTTACTGCCGACACCAGGAAAAGCGTGCCCCTGTCGCCGATCCTCGGAGGCGTGGCGCTGGCCGGCGGAGCCGTGTTGATCGTTGTGGGATACCGGAAGTCGTGATGCCGCGGCCAGTGAACAAAAAACCGGAGGCGAAACTACCGCGGGCACGCGGCCAAGCCATGACAACCTGGAGTCCGCCACGAATCGTCACCTCGCACTCCACAATCGCTCTACTGGTCGTGGCCGGCGCCGGTCTGGCCGGCATCGTTACTTCCGGCGTGCAGAGCGCCGCTGACCGATTTTCATTCGCGACGAGTGTCGCATTTAGCGCACGCGGCGCGGTCCCAGACGCGACGGCGCAGAGCCCGATCATCGACGCCGCGGCGACGGCGGAGCTGATCGAATTCGCCGGCCGCGACCCGCGTGGCCTGTTGCGCCTGGCGCGCGAGCGATGCCAGCGCGAGACCGGCGACTTCAGTTGCCTCTTTGTCAAGCAGGAGCGCGTCAACGGCACATTGAAGCCGATCGAGGAGATCAACGTGCTTTACCGCGCGGATCCGCTAAGCGTGTACATGACCTGGCAAAGCGGCGCGGACCAAGCCCGGCGCGCCCTTTACATCGACCGTCGGGAGTTTGTTGACGGCCAAGGGCAACGCTTGGCCCGGGTGGAACCCGCCGGCGTGTTGCTCAGTCTCATCGTCTCCGACGTGATGGTGCCGATCCACGATGCGCGGGCGCGCAAGGCCAGCCGGCGTGCCATCGATGAATTCGGGTTCCGCAGCACGTTCGCAATTCTGGAGCGGGTGAATGATCTCGCCGCCACCCGAAACGAGCTCGACTTCCAATATGAGGGCGAGGGCGCGGTGGGCGGACGAGCCACGGTCATCCTGGTCCGCCGCCTGCCCTACACCGGACTCGGCGGGCGGTATCCCGACGCGAAATTGATCCTGCACTTGGATCAGGAATGGTTGCTTCCGACCGCAATCTACTCCTACACGGACACTGAAGGCCACGAGCTGCTAGGCAGTTATGTCTTCACTCAGGTGAAACTCAATCCTGGTCTTGGCGAGGAGGACTTCCGGTTTTGAACCAAACCAGTTCTTCGATCGTGGTACAGCCGTGATGCGCGCAGACGAAGACCAGGCAGACAATCATCGCAGGACCAGAAACGAAACAAGACCTGAGGCTCGAGAGCAGCAGGAAGGAATGACCCATTCCTCGTTATTTAAAGGAGCAGCAAGATGAACAAGGTACTCGTGGGAATGTTGGTTGCGGTCGCCGCTCTCATGGGCTGCGAGCGGGACAGCGCCAAGAGGGCCGGCGACACGGTCGAGAATGCGGCCGACAAAGCCGGCGACGCCGTGGATCGTGGACTGGACCAGGCCGGAGCCGCAGCCAACCGCGCGATCAACAGTGTCAACGATGCCGCACGGCAGGCCGCCGATGAGGCGAAGGAGGCGACGGATACGGCCAGGGACGCGGTCGGCCGGGCCGCTCGAGAGTCTGGTGAGGCGCTAAACCAAGCCGGGCAGAAGACCGAGGACTGGGTCTCGCCGACGACCGCCCCCGGAAGTGAAAACGAAACCTTCCGGATCAGCGCTCCGGCCCTGGCCACGGACATCAAGCAGGGCGACCGCCGAACCGTGACCGTCTCGCTGCACCGCGGCGAGTCATTCAAGCGGGACGTGACGCTGGAGGTCAAAGCGGCCAAGGGTATCAGCGTCGAACCGACCGAGGTCGTGGTCAAAGGGAGCGACGCACCAGATGTGCAACTCCAGATCGCGGCGCCCGTGGACGCGGCCATCGGCGAGTACCGTGTTCATGTGAAGGGGACACCGGCGACCGGTGAGCCGACGTCGGTGGAATTCACTGTGAAGGTTGTCGCGCCGTAGTTTGCGATGACCGACCTCGAGCGAAAGTCGCGGGCAGGCCTGGCCAGACCGGCGCGAGGCGATCCGGCTTTGTGTTCGAACCGAATTCTCTGATCGGATCAGGAAATCGAGATGAGTTCTTTCAGAATAAGAACCGCACTGGCGGCTTCGTTCGCTCCGTCCGTGCTGATGGGGTTGGCTGGCTGCGGCGGAGATCGTCGCGGGCACGTCCGCCCACACGAGGACCGTTATCCGGAACGGTACGAGCGGCACGATGATCGCCGGCCGGCGGAGCGACGCGATGATCGCCGACGTAAGGAGCGGCACGATAGCGACGGGCAGGAAGACCATGGAGGTCATTTCGACCGCGATCGAGGCGATCACGACAGACGGTAGCCCCGCGGGATCCGTAACCGCGTCGACGTGATTTTGTCGTGAACGGGCGACGCGGTGCTTATGCCCGCTTGTGGATCGTGCACTGTGCGATGAACGAGGCAGCATTCGGAAAAGGAGAATCTCAATGCTTTGGACTCTGGCAGTTATTCTTGTGGTGATGTGGTTGCTCGGAATGATTACGTCGTACACGCTGAGTGGTTTTGTCCACGTCCTCTTGGTGGTCGCCCTCATCGTCGTACTCGTTCGCGTCATTCAGGGCCGACGGCTGTCGGTCTGAACGAAGAAGACCACGCCGTGCAGCGGCCCTCGTCGGACGTCGGTAACGTCATGTTCTCCAGTGTACTCGCCCTCGGTTCCGACCGGGACATCAGCATCCCGGCGGCGCCGCGGATAGATAGGATTTCAAAGTGCCAAAGGATACCAAGAATATGGCATCGGCTCGCAGCCGGTCGCAGATGGGCGTCAAGAAAGAGAAGGCCGCTGCGAAAGCAAAAGCGGTTCGCCGCGCGGCGAATGACGTGCTGGCGGAACGCCAGACCACACGACGGAGCCAGCGACAGAAGGCCCAGGCCGGACGCTAGCACACGTCCGGGTGGCCTGGACCGGCCGGCGGCGTCCGGGACACGCGGCTCGTTCTCGCACGAGGCGCCGAGAACACTCGGAAGCCGCGCAAACATCTGTGGTTCACCGGTTCGCGCGCGCCATGGCTGTGTTTTTGGAGGCTTGCACAATGCCCGACAAATGGCGTGATCTATGCGGCACCAAGCTAATCACAGCCGCCGAGGCGCTCAAGGCCATCCGGCCCGGCAACCGCGTGTTCATCGGCTCGGCCTGCGGCGAGCCACAGGAACTCGTGCGGGGCATGACTGCGCTTGGCGACCGCTTGGAAGACACGGAAGTCATCCACGTGCTCACCCTCGGCGTCACGCCCTATGCGGAGCCGAAGTTCGCTCCGAATGTCCGGCCCAATGCGTTCTTCGTCGGCAACAGCGTCCGCGACGCCGTCAGGGATGAACCCAGTGGACAAGCCATCGTCAACACCGTTGTGGTGCTTAACCGTCGCGTGCTCGTGCGCGGGTACACGTCCCCGTTACATCAGGATTCGGTTGCTGCGAAGGCAGCGATGCATGATGGAAGTCTGAACCGGATTGGCGGACACTTTGCGACCGCCGGGTTCCCTGCGAGTGAGGTGTTGTGCGATGAGAGTGTTGCTGGTCTCCGCCGCTACGCCGGACACGTTCTGGAGCTACAAGCACGTCCTGTCGTTCATCTCCAAGAAGGCGTGCTTTCCACCACTGGGCCTGTTGACCGTGGCGGCGATGCTCCCGAAGCGCTGGGACCTCAAGCTCGTTGATCTCAACGTCACAGCGCTCACCGATGCGCAACTCGCGTGGGCGGATTATGTGTTCGTCTCGGCCATGCTCGCGCAGGTCGGTTCCGCGCGAGAAGTCATCGGCCGGTGCAGCCGGCTGGGCAAGACCGTCGTCGCAGGCGGGCCCCTGTTCACCACCGGCCACGCGGGATTCCCCGAGGTGAAACACTTTGTCCTCGGCGAGGCGGAAGACATCATGCCCGAGCTCGTGGCCGACATGCTCTCCGGCGACCTCAAGGAGTTCTACCGTTGCGAGGAGCGGCCCGACATCCGGCAGACGCCGGTGCCCCGGTGGGACCTGATCAAGTTCGGGCACTATGCCCTGATGCCGCTTCAATTTTCGCGCGGCTGCCCGTTCAATTGCGAGTTCTGCGACATCATCGTGATGAACGGCCGAGTCCCGCGTCTGAAGACCAACGAGCAGATGATCCGCGAGTTGGACAGCCTTGTGGACGCGGGCTGGACGGACCCGATTTTTATGGTGGATGACAACTTCATTGGAAACAAATCCAAGGTGAAGGCATTCCTCCGCGAGCTCATAGCGTGGGAGCAGCGTCGCGGCATCCGGTTGCAGTTCACGACCGAGGCCTCGTTGAACCTGGCGGACGATGCGGAACTGCTGGAACTGATGGTCCGCGCGGGCTTCAAGAAGGTCTTCGTCGGGATCGAGACGCCGCAGGAGGAAGGCCTGCTCGAGTGTGCGAAGGTACAGAACGCGAAGCGCGACATGCTCACCGCCGTCAAGACGATCCAGAAATCAGGCCTCGAGGTGATGGGTGGCTTCATCGTTGGGTTCGACAGCGACAGGCCCAACATCTTCGAGCGGCAGATCAGGTTCATCCAGGAGGCCGGCGTCGTGACGGCCATGGTGGGCCTGCTCCAGGCGCTGCCGGGCACGCGGCTTTTCTCAAGGCTCAAACAGGAGGGCCGCATCCTCTGCGACGCGAGCGGAAACAACGTCGAGGCCAGCCTGAATTTCGTGCCCAAGCTCGAGCGCGACGTGTTGGTCGAGGGCTACCGCTCGCTCGTCAAGCACCTCTACGCGCCGGGGATGTACTACCGGCGCATCCTCACGTTCCTGCGCGAGTATCGTCCGCAGGGGCAACGCATTCAGATATCCTGGCGCGACGTGCAGGCGTTCTTCAAGTCGCTGTGGGTCATGGGGGTCCTGAGCCGCGGCCGACGCCAGTACTGGAAGTTCCTCACGAAGGCGCTACTGTTCCACCGCCGCGCATTCCCGGAGGCGATGACGCTCGCGATCATCGGATACCATTTTCGTCGCGTCGCGTCGGCGTTGTAGCGCGAAGCGAATTCAGTCGGAGTTGCGTGCGGCATCTGTGGTCAACCTTGGGTAGTAATGGGTCTGACGGCTGCTACGACCGACCGGTTTTCCACGGTTGCTATCGCGAACGCACGATTCCGAGTATGAGATGGCTGGGCTGGCAGACGGCAGATCGCAGGAGACAGGATTGGCATTCAGTTGGGCCTCCATGGATTCGATACGCCAGCGCTTGTTCGGGGTTCCCCGTGGCCGCGATGGGGAACTGCGTGTTGAGCAGCCACTACGGTCTGAGCTACTCAGCGTCGATCAACTCAGACAGCACGCCCGCACCATCGCCGGTTCACACGAGGTCGACAAACGCTTCGGGCCCGACCGGTTATTGCCGCGTTTGGCTGAAAACGAAGTCGCGCTCCTCCGCGCTTTCGAAGCGGTCTCGGACGCGGTGAAGCAGGGCGTGCGGATCGCGCCCGCCGCCGACTGGCTGCTGGATAACTTCCACCTCATCGAAGAGCAGATCAGGACCGCACGGCGGCACCTTCCCCGCACGTACAGCGGCGAACTCCCGCGCCTGGTGAGCGGCCCGCTGGCCGGCTATCCCCGCGTTTACGCTATTGCCCTAGAACTGATTTCGCACGGGGACGGGCGCGTGGACGCCGAGAGCCTCAGCGGCTTCGTCGCCTCCTACCAGGCGATCACGACCCTGAAGCTCGGCGAATTGTGGGCCATTCCGACCATGCTACGCTTGGCCCTGCTCGAGAACCTGCGCCGTATTGCCATCCGGATTGCCCTGTGCCGGTGGGATCGCGAGGCTGCGAACCTCTGGGCCAACCGCATGTTGGAGGTTGCTGAGAAGGAGCCGAAGGAGCTGGTGCTGGCCTTGGCCGACCTGGTCCGCGAGGACCCGCCACTCACGAGTGCATTCGTTGCGGAATTCACTCGTCGGCTGCGTGGCCAGAATCCAGGCCTGACCCTTCCCATGGGCTGGCTTGAGCATCACCTGGCCGAGACGAATCAGACCGTCGAACAGCTCGTTCAGTTGGAAAGCCAGGACCAGGCGGCCGACCAGGTCTCCATGAGCAATAGCATCGGCAGCCTACGGTTCCTGTCGGCGATGGACTGGCGCGAATTCGTCGAGACGCTGAGCGCCGTCGAGCGTGCTCTCCGCAGTGACCCGGCTGACGTGTACAACAACATGGATTTCGCCACCCGTGATCGCTATCGCCACGTGGTGGAAGGACTCGCCAAGCGAAGCCCCATTCTGGAAGAAGATATTGCTCGGAGGGCTATCCAACTTGCCCGTGACCGGACTGCCCCGGCCGCGGGTGACGATCGTGCGGCTCATGTCGGATACTACCTGATTGACAAGGGTCGATCTCTCCTCGAGCGCGCGATCGGCGTGCGGCGCTCGGCCCACGCCATCCTCAAACAAATGGCGCGTCCTTGCCCACTGGTACTTTATGGAGGGGCGATCCTCACGCTGACGGCGATCCTGACAACCGCAGCCTTGCTGGCCGCCTCTCGGTACGGCCTGGGAGCATGGGGCCTCTTGTGCTTGGGGATCCCGTCGCTCCTATGCGCCAGTCATTTGAGCGTTTCGGTGGTAAGCTGGGTTGCCACCCGGCTGGTGGCGCCGCGGACGCTGCCACGGATGGAATTCTCCAAGGGGATTCCGCCGGAGGCCCGCACGCTGGTGGTCGTGCCCACGATGCTCACGAGCGCCGCAGGCGTCCGGGATTTGCTGGATTCGCTGGAACTCTGCTTCCTGGCCAATCACGACACCCGCCTGCACTTCGGGCTGCTGACGGACTTGCGCGACGCGTCTCAGGAGACGCTGCCGGGCGATGCGGAACTGGTACGCTTGGCCAGCGCTGGGATTGAAGCCCTTAACGAGCAATATGGGGCCGAGCGTGATAACGCCTTCTTCCTCTTCCACCGCCCCCGGCGATGGAACACGCAGGAGGGCGTGTGGATGGGCTGGGAGCGCAAACGCGGCAAGCTCGCCGAATTCAACGCGCTTTTGCGTGGGGGAGCGAAAGACCGATTCGGTGTGATCGTCGGCCGCAGCGAAGTCCTTCCCAGTATCAAATTCGTCATTACGCTCGACACTGATACGCAGTTGCCGCGCGACGCGGCGCGCCAACTGGTCGGCACGATGGCCCATCCGCTGAATCGTCCGCGTTTCGACCCGGAGCTCGGACGCGTCGTCGAAGGCTACGGCATTCTCCAGCCGCGCGTGGGCGTCAGTTTGCCCAGCGCCGGCCACTCTTGGTTCGCCCGGCTTTTCACCGCCGAGCCGGGCATCGATCCTTATACTCGGGCCGTATCCGATGTGTATCAGGACCTTTTCGGAGAGGGCTCGTACATCGGCAAGGGGATCTACGATGTCGATGCCTTCGAGCAAGCCGTCGGCGGTCGTTTCCCGGAGAACCGCATCCTCAGCCACGACCTGCTGGAGGGTTCCCACGCGCGCGCCGGTCTGGTCAGCGACGTGGTCTTGCTCGAAGAGCACCCCTCCCGTTACACCGACGACGCCGGGCGCCGACATCGGTGGATTCGCGGCGACTGGCAGATCACGCCGTGGATGCTCCCACGTGTTCCCGGCCCCGATGCCCGACGCGTCACCAACCCCATCTCGGGGCTGGCGCGGTGGAAGATCTTCGATAACCTGCGTCGCAGTCTGGCGCCGGTGGGGCTGGCGGCTCTGCTGCTGTTCGGGTGGTTCCTGCCGGGTCCGCCGCTTCTTTGTACCCTCATCGTCCTCGGGATCATCGCCAGCCCGGTGATACTTGCGGGTGCCGTCGAAGTTCTGCGCAAAGCGCCGGACCTCCCGCTTGTTCTGCACCTGGAAGGAGTCGTGCTCTCAACGAGCCGGCAGTTGGCGCAGGCGGCTGTCGGGCTCGTCTGTTTGCCTTACGACGCATTCATCAGCCTCGACGCAATCGCCCGCGCCCTGGTGCGCGTATTTGTCACACGCCGGAAGCTCCTGGAGTGGCAAACCGCGCGCGACGCCGAACGGCACGCCCACACCGGCCTGCCGGCCTTCTGCAAATCGATGTGGATCGGTCCGGCGTGCGCGCTGCTTGCCGCGGCGATGCTGGCGATTGAACGGCCCGCGACCCTGTACACGGCGGGGCCTATCTTGGGGCTCTGGCTGTTATCCCCCATTGTGGCGTGGTGGCTAAGCCGCCCAATCAAACCCCGCCGACCGCAACTGCGGACCGAAGACCGTGTTTTCCTCCAGCAGGTCGCGCGCCGCACGTGGCGTTTCTTCGAGACCTTCGTGGGTCCAGGGGACCACTACCTGCCGCCGGACAACTACCAGGAGCACCCCAAGGCGGCGGTTGCCCACCGCACGTCCCCAACGAACATCGGCTTGTCGCTGCTGACCAATCTTGCTGCGTACGACTTCGGTTACGTCTCCGCCAAGGAGCTGATCGACCGCACGTCGAAAACGCTTGCGACGATGGGCGCGCTCGAGCGGCACCGCGGGCATTTCTACAACTGGTATGACACACGCACGCTTTATCCCCTCTCCCCACGGTACGTGTCGTCGGTGGACAGCGGCAACCTCGCGGGCCTGCTGCTCACGTTGAGTCCAGGACTGCTGGAATTGGCCGACCGGAAGATCGTTCCACCGCAGAGCTTTGCCGGGTTCATGGACACGCTGGGCGTCTTCCTGGACGTAGCGCGCGGCCAGTCTCCTCCCCGCGATGGACTGTCCCCCGCCACGCCGTCGCCCGAGATTGTGCCTTGTTTGGAGCGGCTACAGAACGAATGGCGGGTTCCGCCGCCAACGCTGAGCGCCGCGCGGCTGCTCTTGGGAAGCTCAGCCACCGCCGGAACCGAGTTGGCAGCTGCGGTGAGCCATGCTTCTGACGACGAGCTGAAGTACTGGGCGCAGGTTTTCGAGCGCCAATGCCGCGACTTCCTCGACGACCTGCATTTTCTCGCTCCATGGTGCCAGCTCCCCCCGCCGAGCGAACAGCTGTGGCAACGCGGATCCGTCGAGCAGGTCCAGCGCCTGAGCGATCTCCGACAGGTGCTGAGGCGTTTAGATGACGTTCCGACGCTGCGCGACGTCGCGCAACTCAGCCCCATGCTGCTACGGTCGATTGATGAGATCCTGGCCAACCTGCGCGAACAGGGTCCGAGCACACCCGCCGCGGAGAACGCATGGTTTGCGCAACTGCGGCACTCGATCGTCGAGGCCGGCCGGCGCGCCAGCGAGCGCCTGGCAGAGCTTGAGACGCTCGCCTTGCGTTGCCAGGAAATGGCAGACTTCAACTATGACTTCCTGTATGACAAGTCGCGCCTGCTCTTGTCTATCGGTTACAACGTCGACCACCATCGCCTGGACCCAGGCTTCTACGACCTCCTGGCCTCCGAGGCGCGCCTCGGCAGTTTCGTCGCCATTGCCCAGGGCAAGTTGCCCCAGGAGCACTGGTTCAGCCTCGGGCGTCTCCTGACGGCCGCGGGCGGTCAATACCCACTGCTTTCCTGGAGCGGCTCGATGTTCGAGTATCTCATGCCGCTCCTGATCATGCCCACTTTCGAGCAAACCCTGTTGGATCAAAGTTGCCGTGCCGTCGTGGAGCGTCAGATCGAATACGGTCGGCGGCGGGGAATCCCCTGGGGCATCTCCGAGTCCGGGTACAACGCCACCGATATCAATCTCATTCACCAGTACCGCACGTTCGGCGTGCCGGGACTAGGGCTGAAGCGCGGACTGGCGGACGACTTGGTCGTAGCGCCATACGCCAGCACCCTGGCCCTGATGATTGCGCCTGAAAAGGCGTGTGCCAATCTGCGCCGCTTGGCAAAGGATGGGCTGCTCGGGGCCCACGGGTTCTACGAAGCGGTCGATTTCACGCCGGCGCGCGTGCCACGCGGCCAACGCAGCGTGGTCATTCGTTCGTTTATGGCGCACCACCAAGGGATGAGCTTTCTGTCGCTGGCTTACCTCCTGCTCGATCGTCCCATGCAGCGCCGCTTCCAGTCCGACCCGCTGTTGCGAGCTACGGAGCTGTTGCTGCAGGAACGCGTCCCCAAGGCGGCCCCGTTTTACCCACACCAGGGCGAGGCCACGGAATCCGGGCCGCGTCCCGGCGGCGCTGAAGCGACGCTCCGCGTCGTCACCAATCCCCAGAACGCGGCGCCGGAGGTCCATCTCCTGTCGAATGGCCGGTATCACGTCATGGTGACCGCCGCGGGCGGGGGGTACAGCCGCTGGAAGGATCTCGCCGTCACGCGCTGGCAGGAGGATCCCACGCGGGACTGCTGGGGGGCATTCTGCTACGTCCGCGACGTGGAGCGGGGAGAGTTCTGGTCTGCGGCCCATCAGCCCACGCTCAAACAGAGCACGGCCTACGAGGCCGTTTTCTCTCAGGCTCAGGCCGAGTTCCGCCGTCGCGACGAGGACGTTGAAACACACACCGAAATCACTGTCTCACCCGAGGATGACATTGAGCTGCGCCGGATCAGCATCACAAACCGGGGAGTGAAGAAGCGCATCATCGAGCTGACCAGCTACGCTGAGCCCGTCCTGGCCGACCCGGCCTCGGATGCCACGCACCCGGTCTTCAGCAAGCTGTTTGTCCAGACGGAGATCTTGCCGCAGCGCCAAGCTGTGCTCTGCACTCGTCGCCCGTGCTCGAGCGCCGAGCACCCGCCCTGGATGTTTCATCTGGCCGTGGTCCACGGCGCAGCGCTGGGAGAGACCTCGTACGAGACCGATCGCTGCGAATTCGTCGGGCGCGGTCGCAGTCTCGCAGACCCGGCGGCGATGCACGTGGCGAAACTGTCCAATCGGGAGGGTTCTGTGCTCGATCCAATCCTCGCGATTCGGCGCGCCGTTACGGTCGAGCCCGACGCGACGATCCGAATCGACTTCGTCACGGGCGTGGCGGATACCCGTGACGCCGTGATGGCCCTGATCGAGAAGTACCAGGACAGCCGGATGGCGGACCGTGTCTTCGATCTTGCATGGACGCATAGTCGACTCGTTCTGCGCCAGCTCGGCGCCACCGAGGTAGACGCCCAGCTGTATGGACGGCTGGCCGGGGCCGTTCTCTTTGCCGATCCGCGCCGCCGCGCCCCGCGCGGCCTCATTTCCCGCAACCGGCGCGGACAGTCCGGCCTGTGGGGCTACGGAATCTCCGGCGACCTGCCGATCTTGCTCCTCCGCATCAGTGACCAGGCAAACATCGAATTCGTGCGTCAGCTCGCTCAAGCCCATGCCTACTGGCGGGCGAAGGGTCTTATCGTCGATCTGGTGATCCTGAACGAAGATCAATCGGGGTACCGCCAGGTCCTTCAAGATCAAATCACGAGCCTGATCGCGGCTGGAACCGAAGCCCAGCCAGTGGATCGCCCGGGTGGCATTTTCGTTCGCCGCAGCGAGCAAATCTCTGATGAAGACAAGATTCTGGTAGAGGCTGTGGCGCGCGTGATCATTACCGATACAGCCGGCACGCTTACGGAACAGGTTGAGCGTCGCGATCGCGCGGAAACCGCCGCTGCCAAGTTCATCCCAACCCGTGCGCGCCGCTCCGAAGTGCCGCATAACACAGAAACGTCCGAGCCGGATCTGGCCTTCTTCAACGGCTTGGGCGGATTCACGCGCGACGGTCACGAATACGTCATCACGACGACAGCCGAGAACGTGACGCCCGCGCCGTGGGTGAACGTGCTGGCCAACCCGGAGTTCGGCACCGTCGTGACCGAAAGCGGGGGTGCCTATACCTGGGCCGAAAACGCCCACGAGTTTCGCCTGACACCGTGGTACAACGATCCCGTCAGCGACGTCAGCGGCGAAGCGTTCTACATCCGTGACGAGGAAACCGGTTTCTTCTGGTCGCCAGCGCCGCTCCCGGCACGCGGGGCCATGCCTTACACCACACGCCACGGGTTCGGCTACACCGTCTTCGAATACGCGGAGAACGGCCTTTCATCTGAGCTGTGGACCTATGTCGCCATCGACGCCCCCGTGAAACTCTGTCGGCTGAAGATCCGCAACTCGTCCGGCCGTGCTCGCCGCCTGTCGGTAACGGGCTACGTCGAATGGGTCCTGGGCGAACAGCGGTGGAAAAACGCGCTGCACATCGTCACCGAGCTGGATCCGCAGACCGGTGCAGTTCTAGCACGGAATCCCTACAATAGCGAGTTTCCCCAGCGCGTCGCGTTTCTCGCCGTCAGCGAGCCGCAACGGACCGTCACAGCGGACCGCACGGAATTCCTTGGTCGGAACGGGACCCCTGCCAACCCTGCGGCCATGCGCCGTGCCGCGCTATCAGGCAAGGTCGGACCGGCGCTCGATCCATGCGCGGCCATGCAAGCCGTGTTCGAACTTGATGACGGTCACGCATGCGAGGTGGTTTTTGTCCTGGGCGCCGCCCGCGATGTTCCCACTGCGCGCAGTCTCGTTGTCCGTTTCTGTGACGTCGGCGGAGCGCGCCAGGCCTTGGAAAGCGTGTGGGAGCACTGGAACCGCACGCTCGGTGCTGTCCACGTTGAGACCCCTGATCCGGCGATAAACTTCCTGGTCAACGGGTGGCTGCTTTATCAGACTCTGGCGTGCCGCCTGCACGGTCGCAGTGGGTTCTACCAGTCCGGCGGCGCGTTCGGCTTCCGCGACCAACTCCAGGATGTCATGGCCCTGGTGCACGCTGAACCACGCCTATTCCGTGCGCACCTGCTGCGCTGCGCGGTGCACCAGTTCCGCGAAGGAGATGTGCAACACTGGTGGCACCCGCCACTGGACCGGGGCGTGCGCACGCGAATATCGGATGACTACCTGTGGCTGCCCTACGCAGTCTGCCGGTATGTGTCCTGCGTGGGTGATACCGGCGTACTCGACGAGCGTGTCCATTTCCTGGAAGGTCGCCCAGTGAGACCGGAGGAGGAGAGCTACTACGACCAGCCGGTACGTTCCGGAGAATCTGCAACGCTCTACGACCATTGCGTCCGTGCGATCAACAACGGGCTGAAGTTCGGCGCGCACGGCCTGCCGCTCATGGGGTGTGGCGATTGGAACGACGGGATGAATCTGGTCGGTTGCCAAGGCAAGGGAGAAAGCGTGTGGCTGGCCTTTTTCCTTTACGACGTCTTGATGCAGTTCAAAGAGATCGCGCGGCGTCGCGGCGACGTCGCTTTCGCAGAGACTTGCGAGATGCAGGCTGCCAAGCTCTGCCAAAACATCGAGCAACACGCCTGGGACGGGCAGTGGTACCGGCGTGCGTATTTCGACAGCGGCGAACCGTTGGGCTCGGCTACCAGTCCAGAGTGTCAGATCGATCTGCTCCCGCAAAGTTGGTCGGTCCTTTCCCGCGCCGGGGATCCGGCTCGCGCGCGAGCCGCGTTGGATGCCGTCGACCACCGCCTTGTCCGTCGAGATCTTGGGCTCGTCCAGCTTCTGGACCCGCCGTTCGACCGATCCCATCTGGATCCGGGCTACATCAAGGGCTACGTGCCGGGTGTGCGGGAAAACGGGGGCCAGTACACACACGCCGCCGTGTGGACTGCCATGGCGTTTGCGGCCCTCGGCGACGGCGACCGTGCTTGGCAGCTGCTGTCACTCATGAACCCGATCAGCCACAGCCAGACTCTGGATGGGGTCGAAACCTACAAGGTCGAACCTTACGTCGTAGCCGCCGACGTGTACAGTAATCGCCAGCATGTCGGCCGAGGGGGCTGGACATGGTATACAGGCGGCGCCGGCTGGATGTACCGTCTTATCACCGAGTCGCTCTTGGGCTTGCGGCTGGAAGTAGACCACCTTCGTCTGGAGCCTGTCCTGCCGGGCGCGTGGAAATCACTCAAGATCCACTACCGCTACCGCGAGACGTTCCACCACATCAGCATCCGTAACAACGGGGGTAATACGGTGACGCGGATTGTCTTCGATGGCGTGGAGCGCCCCGATAGAACCATCCCACTTCTCGACGACCGTCAAGAGCACAACGTGGACGTGGAAATAGGCTGACAGGAGAGGTAGTTTCACGAGTTTTGCAGACCGCCCGCGCACCGAGTCGGCGATCCCTGGAGACTGAAGCAGGGCGAGGTTGGGTCCGCCAACCCATACGACCCGAGGCATGAACCGTCGCCGACGTGCGACGAACGCGGATAGAAGGAAGCCTCCATGATTCTCACGGACGATATCGCTGGTCCGACGTATTCCGATCCGACGTCCGGTCGCCGCGTGCGCGGCTCCGGGTCTCGGGCTTCGCTCGCCTGGGTGCTCGCCATCCTGCCGGTGCTGATCGCAGTCAGCTGTGCCGCGCCGGCCCGCAACGCCGTGCCTCGGGAACTGGCGTCCAAGGCGCAAATCCCGGGTCTGTCCGACGTGCGCGACTGGGGCGATCGTTTCAGCTCGGTCCTGCAGCGTGGTCTGGTGCAGTCGATCCACCAGGCCCGAGCCGTGAACCCGCGCGGCGGCGGCGATGAGGATGGGTCCCTCAGCGTGCTGGCCCTGTCCGGCGGAGGAGCGAACGGCGCGTTCGGGGCCGGCTTCTTGTGCGGCTGGTCCGCGGCCGGCGCCCGGCCGACCTTCAAGTTAGTGACCGGGATCAGCACCGGGGCGCTGCTGGCGCCATTCGCATTCCTCGGACCCGAGTATGATGAAACGCTGCGCACCGCGTTCACGACGATTTCCACCAAGGACATTTACCGCGAACGATCACTGCTTGAAATCCTGCTGAACTCCGAGTACCTAGCGGACACTCGTCCGCTCGCGCGGATGATCGCCCGGCTGGTGGACGAGAAGGTCTTCACGGCCGTTGCCGAAGCGCACCAGCAAGGGCGGCGACTGCTCGTCGGTACAACGAACTTCGATGCCGGGAAGCTCGTCATCTGGGATATGGGCGCCATCGCGACCAGCGGCCGGCCCGGCGCGCTCGAGCTGTTCCGGAAGGTGATGCTCGCGTCGGCCGCCCTGCCCATCGCTTTTCCTCCGGTGCACTTCGAGGTGGAGGCGGATGGCCGCCGGTACGAAGAAACGCACGTCGACGGGGGGCTGGTGACGCAGGTTTTCTTCTACGGCTGTACGCTGGACCTGCCGGCGGCCGCGCGAGAGACGGGGTTGAGCGGGGGCGGCCCCGTACGGCTGTACGTCGTGCGCAACGGCCACCTCACGAACTCGTGGAGACTGACGCCGCGGGGGATGCTGCCGATCACCGACCGGACGATCAACAGCTTCCTCGGGGCGCAAGCCATTGGCGATCTGTACCGCATCTACGTGTTCGCGAAGCGCGATGGAATCGAGTTCAACTACGCGTGCATCCCGGACGACTACGTCCCCGCCGCGACCGAATCATTCGACCGGACGGAGATGAACCGGCTGTTCGACCTGGGGTTCGAATCGGCCCGCGCCGGCTACGTCTGGCACAAGTTGCCGCCGGGGTACGTGGACACTCCCTGAGTTCGGTATGCCGTGGCAGTGCGCGGTTTTGTGATCGCCGTGAGCGGCGGCCGCACGCCCTGGAATATGCTGCGTGCCTTGGCCGACGAGGATGTACCGTGGGAGAGCTTGCATGTCGTGCAAATGGACGAGCGCGTGGCTCCAGCCGGGCATCCGGACCGCAACCTCACGCATCTGCGTGCGTGCTGGATCACACTCCGCTGCGCGCCGAACGGATATATGCCCTGACGGTGGAAGCACCCGATCTGGAGGCCGCGGCCGCGCAATACGCCCGGACTTCACAACGAATCGCCGGCTCGCCGCCGGTACTCGACCTGGTTCACTTGGGCCTCGGACCCGATGGGCACACGGCCTCCCTGGTGCCCGGCGACGCGGTACTCGAAGTGGAAGACGCGGCGTCGCCGTCACCTGTCCATGCCGAAGTGGAACCACAAGCGCGGCCAGGCGGATTGCAGTGTCAAGCCCACCACGTCGCTGGTGGACCGGGTTATGGATAGAGAGAGCACCTTTTTTAGCAGGATGGGCGTACAATGAACTCCAAGCGACCGAAGCGATCTGCCCAACCGGATCCCCAGCGCGACGACGATCTTGAGTCCGTCCGGCCCGCCCGGAAGGAAGACGAACTGGCGACCATACGCCGTCAGGCCGCGGAATTGCGCGAGGAGAATCTGCGGCTCCTGGCCGAGATGCAAAACCTGCGGAAGCGTACGGAACGCGAACAGGACGAGACCGTGCGATTCGCCGAGTGCGAGCTCGCTCGTGAGCTGCTTCCGGTGCTCGACAATCTCGAGTGCGCAAGAGCATCGGCCAGCGCTTCGCAGAACAATGGGACTCTGGCCGACGGCGTCCGCATCGCCTGTGAGCACTTCCTGAAGGTGCTGCAAGGCCATCACCTCGAGCCGATCGCTGCCGCGGGCCGGCCCTTTGACCCCAGTCTTCACCAGGCTGTACGGCAGCAACCGTGCGACGATTACCCCGCGGGTACCGTGCTGCAGGAATTGGCGCGTGGCTACATCATGTACGAGCGCGTGCTGCGCCCCAGCCAAGTCGTTGTCTCGAGCGGTCCGGGCTAGCAGTCCGCCGCAGAAGTCGCCTTGACAGCGCTAGCTAGATATGCTAGATTGCCGGCCGGCTTGGAGATCACAGGTCACGGAGGACACGGCCATGGCGCTGGGGCGGCGGAAAGTGGAGCGGCAGACGGATTTCTGGGTGCCCACGAGGGACCTGCCGCAGTCGCCGGGGCATCCCTTCTACGAGCAACTCAATCAGGTTTTGGCCGCCGCGGGCTTTGACCGCTTCTGCGAGGATAGCTGCCGGAAGTTCTACCACACGCGGCTGGGTCGGCCGTCGGTGCCGCCGGGGGTGTATTTCCGCATGCTGCTGGTGGGGTACTTCGAGAAGCTGCCCAGCGAGCGGCAGATCGCGTGGCGCTGTGCGGATTCGCTGTCGCTGCGGGCGTTCCTGGGGCTGGCGCCGGGCGCCGGTTCGCCGGACGACAGCTCGCTGAATCGGTCGCGGCTGCGGATTGATCTGGAGACGCACCAGGCGGTGTTTGACTGGGTGCTCAAGCGGTTGGCCGAGCACGAACTGCTCAAGGGCCGCGTGTTGGGCGTGGACGCCTCGACGCTGGAGGCCAACGCGGCGATGCGTTCGATCGTGCGGCGGGAGACGGGGCAGAGCTATCGGGAGTTCCTGACCGATCTGGCCAAGGCCTCGGGGATTGAAACGCCGACGGCGGAGGACCTGGCGAAGTTCGACCGGCAGCGCAAGGGCAAGAAGTGCAGCAACGACGACTGGTTTAACCCCCATGATCCGGACGCGAAGGTCGCGAAGATGAAGGACGGGACCACGCATCTGGCGCACAAGAACGAGCACGCCGTGGACCTGGATACGGGTGCGATCGTGGCGCCGGCGGTGCACCCGGCGGACGAAGGTGATACGACGACGATGTGGGGCACGCTGGAGCAGGCGTGCAACTCGCTGCAGGAAGTGCGCGAAGACGAGACGGTGCAGGCTGACACGAGTGGACTGCACGTGCAGGAGGTGGTCACGGACAAGGGCTACCACAGTGCGCAGACGCTGGTGAACCTGGAAGAAGTGGAGTTGCGGGGCTACGTCAGCGAGCCGGACCGCGGGCGGCAGAAGTGGACGGCGAAGAGTGCCGTAGAGTAGGAATTCAAGCGTCAGGCCCAGCAGGCGGTGTATCGCAACCGCCGTCGGCGCCGGAGTCCACGTTCCAAACGTCTACACCGCCAGCGGGCCGAGCGGGTCGAACGCAGCTTCGAGCACGTGCTGGACGACGGCGGGATGCGGCGGGTGTATCTGCGGGGTCGGGAGAACATCGCCAAACGCTACCTGATCCACACGGCGGCGTTCAATCTGGGCTTGATCATGCGGAAACTGACTGGGTTTGGGACCCCGCGCGGCTGGGCGGACGCCCGCCGGGCCGCGGCGCGGGGTTTGCGCGCGCTGTGGAATGGTCTGGCGGCGCGTCTGCGACGTTGGACGGCCATTCCCGCGATCAAGGTCTGGCCCGCAGCCCTTGGTCACGACCGCCCCCTGGCTGCGTGAAAGCCCGTGGAAATCGACTTCCGCGGCGGACTGCTAGGCCAGCCCGGCGCTCTGAGCCGATGGCCGCTGTCAGGGGACGCTCAAACCGGGTCTCCCGCAGTTTTGGCGATCGACACCATCCCGACCCAACGGCTACGCGGTGGAGCCGATCCACAGATTGTCCTGCGTGGTTGTCGTGCGGGTTGCCCGCGACCCGATGGCGACTGAAGTCGCCGGGTGTGGGCTTCCTCGCTCATGAACTCGTGAGTACCTTCGGGCGCCGCAGCGCGGTCGTCGAATGCTCCACGATCAAACGTAACCTATCCTCCCTTCCCCTCGCTCATCCCCGCGGTGACGGCGAACCGCATCGCCTGTTCGATGGACATATCGATGGGTTGGACGGCCGAGCGCGGGACCATCGTCGTGAATCCGCCGATCTGGTAGCTCATCGGCAGATAGACCGCCACGGTATCGTCGCCACCGACCCCGCCCGGCAGGTCGCCGAACTCCTCTCGCGTGATGAACCCGATTAGGCGTAGCGGGGTGTTCCCGACGGTCACCATGACGGCCTTGCGCATCGTTTTCTTGTCGGAGCCCGAGAAGAAGCCCATCAGGTCGCGCACGGACCCATACAGCGCCTTCACCAGGGGAATGCGCTCCAGGAGCTGCTCGCCCCATCGGAACACCTTTCGAAACAGCCAGGCGTTCATCATTATGCCGATCACGAACACCAGGACCAGCCCGGCTACGACGCCCATCCCCGGCCGGTAGAGGCTGCCCGGGATGAGCATCCTCAATCCCCGCCCCAGGAGGGATTCCGCCGTGCTGCCCAGCCAGTACAGCACATAGAGCGTCACCGTGATCGGTAGAATGGCGGCCAGCCCCTTGAGAAACATCCTGGTGACCGTTTTCATGTTCGGGTCTCCTCGCCAGAGCCCAGGGGCCCATTCATCAGAGAACGAGTCTATACTCGCGAAAACACGTCGGGCGGCCACGTTTCCGCAGAACGTAGCATCGCTTTCTTCGAAGGGACCGAGGCGCACCACGCGTCCCCGCGCTCAGGGAGTTGTCGCCGGGGCTCTCGGCGTCGTCAAGCCGGTGGCGAGGATTGCCTTCAACCCGTTTCCACGTCGGCTCAGGCGCCACGTCCGTTCCGCCCAGGGGTTCCGCGTGAGGTCAAGGGGCAACCAGCCGAACGTCTGGCGACACTGGGGCAAGCGGCGCTGAAGCGTGCTCGGCGGACGGAGGTGGCTCCTCAGCGTCGCCAGTCGCGTCCAGCTTGCGCCGCCGCTGGAACTGTGTGGGCTCGGCCGCGCGAAGGGCGGGCGAAGTTGATCAACACGCGCGCCGCTGGCTCGACAATTCGCCGGAGTGCGCGATCCGACCCGATCATCATGCGCGAGAGGATGCAGGCAGGCGCGAAGCTGCCGCGCGATCGACGAGCCACCGAGTTTCACTCGCGGTCGGCTGAACGAGCTGCGCCGGTAGGCGGTCCGGCTCGCGTGGTCCGAAGATGACCTCACGCAGAACGTCCGCCTTGTCCGCCCCGGACACGAGAAAGGCGACAACCGCCGCCGCGTTGAGCACTGTCGCCGTGAGCGTCACGCGCCACATGTTCAGCTCGGCCACGTACACCTCGGCCGCGCGGCGCGTCCACTCGCGGAGCACCGGCGCCCCGGGAAACAGCGACGCTGTGTGTCCGTCCGTGCCCAGGCCGAGAAACACCAGATCAAATTGGGCCGGCTCCGTGCCGAAATGCTCGGCCAACACCGTTTCATAGTCCCTGGCTCCGTCGGCCGGGTGTAGCTCGCCGCGGATGCGATGCACATTGCCGGCCGGAATCGGCACATGATCCAGCAGCGCCGTGCGCGTCACGCGATAGTTGCTGCGTGCATCGACCGGCGGCACGCAACGCTCGTCGCCCCAGAAGACGTGAACGCGGCTCCAGTCGATGCCGGAGCGATACGGCTCCCCGGCTAGCAGCTCATACGTTCGCTGCGGTGTATTCCCGCCGGCCAGCGCGACGCTGAACCGCCCGCACACCGGCACAGCCCGTCGAGCCCGCTCGACGAACATCTCCGCCGCGCCACGCATCAACGCTTCAGCGTCGGGGAATATCTGGATCACGTCGCACCGTGCCCTTGTTCCTCGTCACGAAGTTCGGGAACCCACCAGTTCCGACCGTCCCGCGCCAGCAGCATCGCCGCCGAGTCCGGCCCCCACGACCCGGCGGAGTAATTCGGAAAATCCGTAGGTGGAACGTTCTCCCACATTGTGATAATGGGCGTCACGATCGACCAAGCCGCTTCGACATGGTCCGCCCGCATGAACTGCGTCGCATCGCCGAGGATCACGTCCAGCAGCAGCGTCTCATATGCCTCGGGTTCCGGCATTCGAAACGCCTCCTTGTAGAGGAAGTCCATCGCGACCGATTGCAGGCGCATTGGCGAGCCGGGCTGCTTGGCCTGAATCTTGACCAAGATCCCCTCATCCGGCTGAATCCGCAGGACGATTCGATTGGGCTGAATATCCGGCACGGTATCGGGAGGAAACGCCAGATGCGGCACCGGCCGAAACTGAATCACGATTTCCGACACCCGCGCCGGCATCCGCTTGCCTGATCGCAGATAGAACGGTACGTCGTGCCAGCGCCAGTTGTCTATCTGAAGCCGCACCGCCGCGAAGGTCTCAGTGTTCGACTCGGGGCTGACGCGTTGCTCAGTTCGATACGCGGGCGCCTGATTGCCGCGGACCCGGCCGGCGCCGTATTGTCCGCGGACCGCGTTCAGGTGTACCTGCTCCTCGGAGAGCGGCCGGATCGCTCGCAGCACGTCCACTTTCTTGTTGCGAATCTCGTCCGCGTCGAAGGAAACCGGGCATTCCATCGCCATGCAACACAGGACCTGCATCAGGTGGCTCTGGATCATGTCGCGCAGTGCGCCTGATTTTTCGTAGTAGCCGCCGCGGTGTTCGACACCGACCTCCTCGGCCACGGTGATCTGCACGCAGTCGATGTAGCGCCGGTTCCACAGCGGCTCCATCAACGAGTTGGCGAAGCGGAACGCCAGGATGTTCTGAACCGTGTCCTTACCGAGGTAGTGATCGATGCGATAAATCTGCTTTTCGTTGAATACGGCTGTCAGTTTCGCGTTCAGCTCCCTGGCCGAATCTAAGTCTCGGCCGAACGGCTTCTCGCATACGATCCGCGAGTGGTTCTCGTCGGCCGTCAGCCCCACGTTGCCCAATCCGCGTGCGACCATTTCCATCACCGGTGGCGGTGTCGCCAGGTAGAACATGATGTTCGCGTCGGTCCCCCAGGCCTTCTTCTTGCTGCTGATGATGTCAGCCAGCGTTCGGAACATCCCGCCGTCGTCGAAATCGCCGGCCAGCGTATGCAGGTCCTGAGCAAACGCGTTCCATAAACCGTCCACGGCCTTGCCGCGGCGCGAGAATTTGTCCACGCCCTGACGCATCAGTGCACGGAACTCGTCGTCGCTCTTGGCGGTGCGGTCGACGCCGATCACCGCCAGCTTGTCCGGCAGCAGTTCGTCCAGATACAGGTTGTAGAGCGCTGGGAGCAGCTTGCGTGAGGTCAGATCGCCGCTGGCGCCGAAGATGACCGCGATCGTCGGTTCGCTTCGCTGATGGTTGTCCATGTTTCCCTCGACGTGGAGCCTCGCCGCATCGGCCTACTTCTCGCTCCACTGCGTGTGGAAGATGCCTTCTTGGTCGCGCCGCTCGTAGGTATGCGCACCGAAGAAGTCGCGCTGCGCCTGAATCAGGTTGAACGGCATCCAGCCACTGCGGTACGCATCGAAATACGTCAGGCACGCCATGTGGCCGGCGACCGGGATACCGCTTTCGACGCCCGTGCGCACGATCGCCCGCAGATCGGCCTGCAGCGTGTTCAGCCTGCGCGCTACCTGTGGATCGACTGTCAGGTCCGGCAGTTCGGGGTTAGACTCGTACGCGCTGCGGATGTCCTCCAGCAGCGCCGCCCGGATGATGCACCCCCCGCGCCAGATGCGCGCAATCGCCTCCATGTTCAGGTTGTATGAATAGGCCGTCGACGCCGCCTGGAGCTGCGCCATGCCCTGCGCATACGAGATGATCGTCGCGGCGTGGAACGCGTTCTGCACCTGCTTGACCGCATCGCGCGACAGGTCACCCATCGGCTCCGGGCCCTCCAGCAACTTGTAAGCCTCTTGGCGCACGGTCTCCCGGCCGGACAGGTCGCGCATGGCCACCGCGATGTCGATGGTCGGCGTCGGGACCTTCAGTTCCAGCGCGTCCTGAGAGGTCCACTGGCCGGTCCCTTTCTGCCGCGCCACGTCGAGGATCAGATCGACCAGCGGCTTGCCGGTCTGGTCGTCCTTACGGCGGAAGATCTGCGAGGTGATCTCGATCAGGAAACCGCTCAACGCGCCCTGGTTCCATCCGTCGTAAACGTCGGCGAGTTCCTCGTTCGACAGTCCCATGCCGCGCTTCATCACGTCGTACGTCTCGGAGATGAGCTGCATCAGGCCGTACTCGATCCCGTTGTGCACCATCTTGACGTAGTGGCCGGCCGACCCGGGCCCGAGATACGTCACGCACGGCTCGCCATCGACCTTGGCCGCGATCGCCTCCAGAATCGGTTGTACGCGCTCGTAGGCGTCCTTAGGACCGCCGGGCATCAGGCTCGGCCCGTACCGCGCGCCCGACTCGCCGCCGGAAACGCCCATGCCGAAAAAGTGAATGCCCTTGCCCGCCAACGCCTTGTAGCGCAGATCGGTGTCGGTGAAGTGCGAGTTTCCCGCGTCGATCAGCAAGTCGCCCGGCACCAGGAGCGGTAGCAGTTCGCGGATCACCGCATCGACCGGCGCGCCCGCTGGGACGAGCAGCATGATCGCCCGCGGCTTGCGAAGCATGGCGACAAATGCCTTCGGGTCCGTCGTGGCACCGGCCTTCTGGCCCTTGGACTCGTCCACGAACGCCTTGACCTTCGCCGCGTCGGTGTCCAGCCCGGCGGTCGAGTAGCCGTGGTCCAGCATGTTCAGCAGCACGTTCCGCCCCATGACACCGAGGCCAACCATGCCGATATTGTGTTCCTGCGTTGCCATGGCCATCTCTCCCGATCAGCCTGTGAGCGCCAGACCCAGTCTCACCACCACGCCGCCAACGTCGGGAAACAGAGTCGTGATCAAATTCGCCATCTGCTCAACCCCTTGCGCAGAACGTCGCCGTTGCCGGTCCGGCGCCGCCAGCCGGGCAGCGCCGGCACAGGGACCTCAGGGCTTAAGGAATGCCAGCAGATCGGCGTTGAGCTCGTCTTTGTGCGTGTACGCCAGGCCGTGCGGCGCGCCCGCGTAGATCTTCAGGGTCGCGTTCCTGACCAGCTTCGATGAGCGCAGCGCCGACGCGCCGATCGGCACGATCTGGTCGTCGTCGCCGTGCAGGATCAGCGTCGGCACGTCGAACTTCTTGAGGTCGGCGGTGAAATCGGTCTCGGAAAACGCCTTGATGCAGTCAAACACGTTCTTGAAGCCGGCCAGCATCCCCTGAAGCCAGAACGTGTCCTGCACGCCTGGGGAGACCTTGGCATCCGGCCGATTGAAACCGTAGAACGGCACGGTCAGATCCTTGAAAAATTGGGAGCGGTCTGCGAGCACCTTGTCGCGAATCTCGTCGAATACCTCGATCGGCAAGCCGCCGGGATTGGCGACCGTCTTCAGCATCAGCGGCGTCACCGCGCCGATCAGCACTGCCTTGGCCACGCGTTTCGTGCCGTGGCGGCCAACGTAGCGGGCGACTTCGCCCCCGCCCGTGGAGTGGCCGACATGGATTGCGTTCGTAAGGTCGAGCGATTCGACGAGCGCCGCCAGGTCATCGGCGTAAGTATCCATGTCGTTACCATTCCAGGGTTGGCTCGACCGTCCATGGCCGCGGCGGTCATGGGCGATGCAGCGGTATCCGTGGTCGGCCAGAAACAGCATCTGGTCTTCCCACGCGTCTGCGCTCAGCGGCCAGCCATGGCTGAAGACGACCGGCTGTCCGCTGCCCCAATCCTTGTAGTGAACCTGCGTACCGTCTGTCGTTATGATTGTCGCCATCGAACGCTCTCCTGGACTCTCATTGGATCAGGTTGCCCCGACATTTCACATATGACCTTACCCGGCTACGCCGCCGAGACGTGTTCGCTCATCGTGCAATGACCTGCTCCCCGTTTCTGTGCCCACCGGGATGCGAGTTTTCCGGCTCATGCGGTCCGGCTATTCTGGCAGGTTTCAGCGTACTCGCTGGGCGCCAGATTGCCCAACGCGCTGTGTGGTCGGATCCGATTGTAGTCGGATCGCCAAGCGTCCAGTTTCTCCTGGGCATCCGCCAATGACAAGAACCAGTTCTCGTTTAAGCATTCGGCCCGCAGCTTTCCGTTGAACGACTCGATGTACGCGTTGTCCGTCGGCTTGCCCGGACGGATGAAGTCCAATTCCACTTGATTCCAGTAGGCCCACTGATCCAGGCGCTTCGACGTGAACTCCGGACCATTGTCGACACGGATGGCTTGCGGCCGGCCGCGGCGGCGGGCAACCTGGTCCAGGATCTGCGCCACGTCGTCACCGCCGAAGCGCCGGCCAACCCAAAGCGCCAGGCATTCGCGCGTAAACTCGTCCAGCAGCGTGAAGATCCGGATCCGCCGACCGTCGAGCAGTTCGTCGGACATGAAGTCCATGCTCCAACGCTGATTGGCGTTGGCCGTCGGCCGGTGTTCCACGCGATTGCGGCTGCTCTTGTGCCGACGGGGCTTCTTTGTCCGCATGGTCAGGTTTTCCTCGGTATACAAGCGGTAAACCCGCTTGTGGTTCACCTGCCAGCCTTCCCGCTGCAGCAGCGTGTGTAGCCGGCGATAGCCGTACCGCACCCGGGCAGCCGCCACATCCCGCAAACGGATCCTCAGGGGTGCCTGATCGTCTGCGACGCTCTGGTAACGCTCGCTGGAGCGCGCTACGGTCAACGTTTGGCAGGCCCGTCGCTAGCTGACCGCGTAGCTGACTTCGAGTTGCTTCACCAGGGTTCGTTTCCGATCAGGCGTCAGAGTTTTTTTTCGCAGGACGTCCTGCAGCATCTGCTTGTCGAGGCTCAGATCCGCGACCAACTGCTTGAGCTTGCGGTTCTCTTCCTCCAACTGCTTGAGCCGCCGAACTTCAGCCACGCCCATCCCGGCGTACTTCTTCTTCCAACGGCAGAAGGTCTGCTCGGAAATCCCCAGCTTGCGGATGATCTCCGCCACCGGCGTGCCGTTGTCAGCCTGCCGCATGGCAAACGCGACCTGCTCTTCCGTGAACCGCTTTCTCTTCATCGCTCGGTCCTCCTGGTCGAGGACCGCAGTGTACCGGATAGACCTCACCAACCCGATGTGAGCGACTCGCACGGTCGGCGGCTGGCATCCGCAGCAACGCTTCGTCGGCTTGGTCTCGGCCTCCACTCTTGGCCAGGTCGAGACCGAGCCGACGAAGCCGAGCGGCCCGTAGGGCCGCTCGCTGGAGTTTGGCCATTTTAACGTGATCACGGGG